>OKVL01001213.1_pt1 | contig 11433 bp, 15 predicted proteins | sample 1606791 | NCBI WGS metagenome assembly OKVL01 (sample SAMN03281006, study PRJEB24777) | human gut metagenome | isolation source: fecal sample PR165 from 1 month old male Malay infant, vaginally delivered...
ACCATAACCTGTACTGGCAGCAATTCCAGGGCGGGTCCGCGCCCGCCAAGGGTGCTTTTGCAACGGCGGCAGAAAGCGGCTTTGGTGGGCTCGATGGCCTGAAGAAGAAGATCGTTGCCGAATCAGACAATGTTTTCGGGACAGGCTGGGTCTGGCTGGTCAGGGATGGCGACAAGCTTGCCGTGGCGGGCATGAAAGACGCCGGCGATCCGGTGGCTGAAGGCGGCAAGGCCGTGCTTGGCATCGGCGGCTGGGAGGCCGCCTATTATCTCGACTATGAAAACCGCCGTGCCGAGCATGTGGCCGCGGTTCTCGACAAGCTGGTTAACTGGCAGTTCGTTTCCGACCGGTTTGACGCCTGATCCGGCTCTGGCTGCGATGGTTCGGAAAATATCCTAGCCGAAATTCGGGACGCGGATGTAGTGTTCGAGCGGGCTGATGTGTCCTTGCGATTCATCATCCTGCCCGTCATCCGCCGCTTCCTGCGCCAGCGCCGCATCCTTCTCCAGGCGCGCCTTGCGGATTTCCTTTTCCGAACTTTCGCCCATGCACAGGGCGCCAAGCAGGATCATGCGCGCCTTGCCGGCAAGGCCGGAATGGTCTTCATCCAGGGCGATATCGAGAATGACCCGGCTGAAATCGGTTGGCTCCGGCGCAGCTTCAGCGGTGTGGCGGCGCCGATTCTCCGCATCGATCAGGCTGTAGAGCTTTTCGCGCAGGTCCGCGCCGACGTTCTCGTATTGAGCTGCAAGGCTCGGTGCAGCCGCGGCGAGCTTCTGCTTTTGCCGCTCCCGGTGCCGTTTCTGTCTCTCTGCGTTGGATAGTGCCATGGGTATGTCTGTGCCGTAACGAACGCGAATCACTTGCATGAACTTGATAGGGGTGTGTTCCCTAACGGGCAACATTATGGTCACGTAACACACAGACTGTGGATAACAATCGTTACGATTGCGTGAGTTACGTAACGCGAGCCGTTATGGCATTGGGCCTCGCCGTAACGCCTGTGACGGAACCATAAGAAGGTGGTGGCGTTCTTTGACGCGCAGGGTTAGGGATATTGCACGATAAGGTTGCAAATCTGTCGGCCTGAATGAATGGAATTGTGAATGGAAACCAAGGCCAATTATCTTGTGGTCAGTATTTTCACCCTGCTGGTGAGTGCGCTGGCCCTTGGTTTCGTCTACTGGATCGAGCGTTTGGGCGACACGCGGCCCACGGCAATGCTTGAGATCCGCATTCCAGGCTCTGTTACGGGACTGGCCGTGAAGAGCCAGGTTCTGTTCAACGGTCTGAAGGTTGGCGACGTGACCCGGCTTTTCGTCGATGCCAGCAATCCCGATGTGGTGATCGCCCAGACGCAGATCGATGCAACCACGCCAATCACGCGGTCGACCCAGGCGCAGCTGGCTTTCGTCCTTTTGACCGGGCAGGCCTATATCGAGCTGAAGGGCGGCAAGAGTTATGAACCGAAGCTCCTTGAAGAAGCGGAAAAGGAAGATACGGTCGCGCGTATCGATATTGACCCGTCATCCCTGAAAACCCTTGTCCAGACGGTGCAGGATGTGCTGCAGCGCGTGGATCGTGCCATGGATGCCACCGAAAACTATCTGGACGAGATGAAAGGGCCGGCGCTCGACCGGGCGCACGAAGCCAAGGCGTTCACCCAGCAGCTTGCCGACAGCACGGATATGATCAACCGTTACGGACAGCGGGCACAGGACGTGCAAGCGGTGATACAGGATGCGCGTGAAACCATGTCGCGGATCAACCAGGCTTCTGTCAAAGTCGACGATGCGCTGACGAAGCTGGACAAGGAACTCTCCGAAGACAAGGGCAGCACGGTCGCCAATATCCGCGAACAGCTGCAATCCTATCGCGATACGGCTGACAGCCTGCAGGCCCGGCTGGCGCCAATCCTGAAAACACTGGGAACCTATACCGGTGAAAAGCTGCGCAACGCGCAAAAGTTTATTTCCGACAGCCGGCGCTCGGTCGAGTCTATCGAACGGGCGATTTCGAACTTTGACAGCAATCCGCGGGACGTTCTGTTCGGTGGAGACAGCAAGGTTCCGGAGTATAACGGGCGGCGCTGAATCCGGGATCGCCGCCGCATAGGCGCTCAAGCTAGTGCTCGACACACCGGCATTCGATGGATAGCGTTGCAACCCTCTATGGGGGATATGATGCGGTTCAATGTGATCGGAACGGGACTTTTGATTGCGGCACTTGCGGGCTGCACGACGCCATCCGGCGGCAGGAGCGGCGAAGCCGCGCTTGTGGCGGATGTCAAACAACTGGTGACCACATCCTATCGGTGCCAGAATGCGCTTGGCCGCGAGCCGCATTACTCCGCCATTGAAAGCAGCGAGACGATCCTCAAGGCGCTTGGCCGCTCACCTGAGGAGGCTGACCGGACCGTTCGCGGCTGGCTGAAAGGCCTGATCGCGTCACCGAGGCAGCCAACGGATATGGACCGCAAGTCGTGCAAGGATACGCTGCTGAAACTGGCGGAGAAAGTCAGGGTCGAATTCGAGGCGCGCAAAACCAGGGGATGATGCATGGCTGAGCCGGAACCCCCGCAATCTGCCTCCCTGTCACCGGTATTGTTTGTTCTGGTGCTTGTGTTCGCTGCCGGTGTGAGTTCGGTTTTGTTCTATCCGGCAATGTCTCTGCTGGGCCGCATTGTCGGGCTGTTCCGGGCGACGGGTTAGCCCCCACATTTCAAACGGTCTTGACGCGTTGCGGACATGTTGCCGTAATCCGTGCGATGTATATTGCCGCGCCTATGGAGGCTTCGTAATGGCTCGCATGTCTGGCATGTTTCTGGTTGTTTTGTTTTTCATTGCTCTGGTTTCCTTCGAGATTCTCAAGAAAGAGCAGATCGCCGGTTCGGGACATGTCATTGCCAAGACGATCGATATCGAGACATTCGACGGGATTACGCTGGAAGGTATCGGCAATGTCCAGATGAAGCAGGGCGACGGCGAGAGTCTCGTCGTCACGACGGACGACAATATCCTCCCGCTGCTGGATATCGGTGTTCGCGGCGGCGATCTCGTGCTTGGCACCCGGGGCAGGATCGAAATCGTGCCGTCGAAAACGGTTGCATACGACATTACGGTCAAGGACCTCAGCCGGGTCACATTGTCCGGTTCCGGCAGCATCCGCGCCGGCGCATTCAAAGGCAGCACGGTGAAGATCGATTTGTCCGGCTCCGGCGATATCCAATTCGACGCGCTGAGCGCTGAGCAGATCCTGCCCCGGGTCACCGGCTCGGGCAGCGTAAAGCTGGACAATATAGCGGCCGGCGATGTCGCTGCCGCGATCACCGGATCGGGGCAGATCAGCCTTGGCGGCAAGGCGCAGACGCAGGAACTCGATCTGGACGGCTCGGGCGCCTATAACAATGGCGACCTGGCCACCGATGCCACGAAGGTGGATATTTCGGGAAGCGGCAGCGCCTTGGTCCAGGCAAAGAACACGCTGGATATTTCGGTGAACGGCAGCGGCAGGGTGGAATATTACGGCCAGCCGGCGGTCGAACAGCGCGGCCACGGTTCGATGCGCGTCACGCCGCTCGGGGAGAGGTAGGCATTCGGGTGGCAGTGCTGTTTGGATTGAAAACAGGAAAACTGATGGGAAAAACGCTTGGAACAGAAAAACACAAGGCGCTGATCGCTTTGCTGATCGCCAAGCGGGAAGCGGCCGGCCTCACGCAGACGCAGCTTGCCGATGCGCTGGGCGAATATCAGTCCTTTGTCGCCCGGCTCGAAAGCGGTCAGCGTCGGGTGGATGTGGTCGAACTGATCGAGCTTGCGAGCATTCTCGGATTTGATGCGGCGCAGATGGTGAAGGCAGTTGAACTGTCCGGCGAAGCGGACCGGGCTTAAGTCTGGAGACGCGTCTTCAGGAAAGTAATGGCGGAGAGGGAGGGATTTGAACCCCCGATGGAGTTGCCCCCATGCCGCATTTCGAGTGCGGTGCTTTCAACCACTCAGCCACCTCTCCGCGTAAAAGCGCCTGTCGTGGACAGACGCCTGATAAAGCCGGGATGTTCTCCCTGCCGATGCCGCGATGTCCCGAAGGACTTGGCTTGAGCGTGCGACGCGCTAGATAGCGGGCAAAGCGCAAGGATACAAGAGCAATTTTGCGTTAAATTTCTTGACTCTCGCATAATCCTCACCTTATAAGCGCCCGACGACTGGCGTGGGGGATTCTCCGCGCCGTTTGTTTTTGAGTCCGGATGCCCGGATCCGCAAGGGTTGCAGGCATCTTTCGATTAATATGTCACGACTGACAAAAAGACGGTTAGCGCCCTTCAAACGGCAAAAAACCGAACCGAACGCCGAAAGGGCATAAAATGTTCGCAGTCATCAAGACCGGTGGTAAGCAGTATCGCGTTGCCGCCAATGACCTTCTGAAGGTCGAGAAAGTTGCCGGCAATGCCGGTGATATCGTTGAATTTGCCGAAGTTCTGATGGTTGGCGTCGGTGCAGACGCTACGATCGGTGCTCCGACCGTTGGCGGCGCGCTGGTCACAGCCGAAGTCGTCGAGCAGGGCCGGGCACGCAAGGTCATCGCTTTCAAGAAGCGTCGCCGCCAGAACTCCAAGCGTACACGCGGTCATCGTCAGGAACTGACGACGATCCGGATCGCCGAGATCCTGACGGGTGGTGCCAAGCCTTCGAAGACTGCCGCTGACAAGCCGGTCAACAAGAAGCCTGCTCCGAAGGTGGAAGCTGCCGCTGCGGAAGCAACCGAGACGAAAGCCGCCCCGAAAGCCAAAGCTGCGCCGAAGAAGGCTGCTGCCAAGGCCGAAAAGCCCGCTTCGGGCGAGTAAGAACAGGTTTAAAGGAGCAATCCCATGGCACACAAAAAAGCTGGTGGTTCGTCGCGCAACGGTCGTGATTCCGAATCAAAGCGTCTTGGCGTGAAGAAGTTTGGCGGCGAGCGCGTGCTTGCTGGCAACATCCTCGTTCGTCAACGCGGCACCAAATGGCATGCGGGCGTCAATGTTGGCATTGGCAAGGATCATACACTCTTCGCACTTGAAGCCGGTGTTGTATCTTTCCGTACCAAAGCCAACGGCCGTAGTTTCGTGTCGATCGTGAACCCGATCGCCGAAGCAGCAGAATAGCTGGTCCTGCTTGAAGCACCGGCGTCCCCATCGGACCCGGTGACTGGCATCCAAGCCAAGAGATCAAAGGGGAGATGGGGTTTCACCCATCTCCCTTTTCGCATCTGGAGGATAGCAAAATGGTTGCCGAATTACTGGAAGACGATGAAGACAGGCTGGATCTGATAGACTGTCCGGTCCTCGTGACCGAACGCCTGGTCCTGCGCGCGCCGCACACCGAGGACGTTGACGCAATTGCCCGTCTCGCCGACAATCCCCGTGTGGCGGAAATGCTTTCCCGCATGCCCCATCCCTACACGCAGGATCATGCGGTGGACTTCGTGCGCCGCGCCAATGCGGGCGAGATCGGCAAATGCGTCTACGCGATTACCCTTGCGCAATCCGGCACCTTCATCGGCTGCTGCGGCATCAATTACCGCCGCAGCAAGGACTTGCGGATGAGCGAGCCTCGCCGGGATGAGCTGGAGATCGGCTATTGGCTGGGCGAACCCCACTGGGGCAAGGGCTATGCCACGGAAACCGCCCATGCGCTGGTGGATCTCGTGTTCCGCGCCACGCAGGTGGAAAAGCTGCACGCGTCGTGCCGGGTCTCCAACATCGGTTCGCGGCGCGTGCTCTACAAGAGCGGGTTCCAGTATGCCAATACCGGCATGATGGATTCGCTCGCTGCAGGCAATGTGCCCGTCGAACGCTACATGCTGGATCGCCGGACATGGATCGGGCTTCGCAGCTGGAACGCATAAATTACAATTGGCCGCCGCGATCTCTTGCGACGGCCAGTTTTCTTCCCGCGTATTTTCCTGTAATGGCTCGGGACATCAAAAAGGACTGAACTTCCATGAAATTTCTCGATCAGGCGAAAGTCTATATCCGCTCCGGCGATGGTGGTGCCGGCTCGGTATCGTTCCGCCGTGAAAAATTTCTGGAATTCGGCGGTCCCGATGGCGGTGATGGCGGGCGCGGCGGTGACGTCTGGGCCGAGGCCGTGGACGGTCTCAACACGCTGATCGACTATCGCTACCAGCAGCATTTCAAGGCCAAGACCGGCATGCACGGCATGGGCCGCAACATGACTGGCGGCAAGGGCGCCGATGTGGTGCTCAAGGTTCCCGTGGGAACGCAGATTTTTGAAGACGACAACGAAACCCTGATCTACGATTTTACCGCCGTGGGGCAGCGTTACCGTCTTGCCAAGGGCGGCAATGGCGGCTTCGGCAATCTGCACTTCAAGACATCGACCAACCAGGCGCCGCGCCGCGCCAATCCGGGACTCGAGGGTGAGGAGCGCAATCTGTGGCTGCGGCTGAAACTGATCGCCGATGCCGGTCTTCTCGGCAAGCCGAATGCCGGGAAGTCGACATTTCTCGCCAGCGTGACGGCAGCCAAGCCGAAAATCGCCGACTATCCCTTCACCACCCTGCATCCGAATCTGGGCGTTGCCCGCGTCGATGCGCGCGAATTCGTCATTGCCGATATTCCGGGATTGATCGAAGGCGCACATGAGGGCGTCGGCATCGGCGACCGGTTCCTTGGTCATGTCGAGCGCACGCGGGTTCTCCTGCATCTGGTTTCAGCACAGGAAGAGAATGTGGCCGAGGCCTACAAGACCGTGCGCACCGAGCTTGAAGCCTATGGCCACGGGCTTGCCGACAAGCTGGAGATCGTGGCGCTGAGCCAGATCGATACGCTGGATGCCGCGGCGCGCAAAAAGAAGGTGGCCGCGTTGAAAAAGGCCGCGGGCCGCGAGCCGATGCTGCTGTCTTCGGTCAGCCGCGAGGGTGTCGAGCAGGTGCTGCGGGCCTTGTCTGCGATCATTCTCGAATCGCGCCAGTCAGAGGCCCCGGCAGAGGTCGATACCCGCTTCAAATATTGAGTGCATCATGTCCGTGCAGAACGAGCTCGCTTCTCCCGCCACCATCAAGCTTTCCGCCTATCGGCGGATCGTGGTCAAGATCGGTTCGGCATTGCTGGTGGACCGCGCCAAGGGGCTGAAGCGCGACTGGCTGGAGAGCCTCGGCGCCGATGTGGCAAAGCTGGTGCAGGCCGGTGTCGAAGTGATGATCGTCTCCTCCGGCGCCATCGCCCTTGGGCGGACGGTGCTCGGACTGCCGAAGGGCGCGCTGCGGCTGGAGGAAAGCCAGGCTGCGGCTGCGGCGGGCCAGATCGAACTTGCCAAAGCCTATTCCGAGGTGCTGGGCGGGCATCAGCTGCGCGCGGGCCAAATTCTCCTGACCCTGTCGGATACCGAGGAACGCCGCCGCTATCTCAATGCCCGCGCCACGGTCGGCACCCTGCTGCGGCTCAAGGCCGTACCCGTCATCAATGAGAATGACACGGTGGCGACCACGGAAATCCGTTATGGCGACAATGACCGCCTTGCCGCGCGGGTGGCGACGATGATGGGGGCGGACCTTCTGATTCTCCTGTCCGACATTGACGGGCTCTATACCGCGCCGCCGCATCAGAATCCCGATGCGCAGTTCCTGCCGGTTGTCGACGCCATCACCCCTGACATCGAGGCCATGGCCGGCGCGGCCGCGTCGGAATATTCGCGCGGCGGCATGAAGACCAAGCTCGATGCGGGCAAGATTGCCAATGCGGCGGGCACGGCGATGATCATTGCGTCCGGCACGCGCATGCATCCGCTGGGTGCCATCGATGCGGGCGAGCGGTCGACGCTGTTCAAGCCGAGCCTCAATCCGGTGAATGCATGGAAGACGTGGATATCGGGCAATCTCGAGCCGGCCGGGCGGCTGGTGATCGACGAGGGTGCGCTTGCGGCGCTCAAATCCGGCAAATCGCTTCTGGCTGCCGGTGTCCGTGACGTTGCCGGTCAGTTCACCCGCGGCGATACGGTTGCGGTTGTCGGTCCGGATGGACGCGAAGCCGCGCGCGGCCTTATTGCGTACGATGCCGCAGATGCCGTAAGGATTGCAGGACGCAAGACCAATGAGATTGCCGCGATCCTCGGTTACGATGCCCGGTCGGCGATGATTCACCGGGATGATCTGGTTGTACGCGTAGCAAAACGTGCTGCGAAGGAGTGAGAAATGCTGGGACGGGTCGAACCGATTGACGACGTTGCTGAATTGATGGCCGGAATCGGCCGCAAGGCCCGTGCCGCTGCCCAGCCGCTGTCCATCGCTTCACCGGAACAGAAAATGATTGCCCTGATCGCCATGGCGGATGCGGTGGATCGCCGTGCCCCGGAGATTCTGGACGCCAACCGGCAGGATATGGCCGATGGTGAAAAGGCAGGAATGGCCGCCTCGCTGCTCGACCGGCTGAAACTCGATGCCGGCCGTATCGCCGCGATCTCGGAAAGCATCCGCACCATTGCCGCCCTCAAGGATCCCGTCGGGGACATCATTGCCGAATGGGACCGTCCCAATGGCCTGCACATCGAGCGCGTGCGCACGCCGCTCGGTGTTATCGGCGTGATTTACGAAAGCCGCCCGAATGTAACAGCCGATGCGGGTGCCCTTTGCCTGAAGTCGGGCAATGCCGTCATCCTGCGCGGCGGGTCGGATTCCGCCCATTCCTCCCGCGCCATCCATGCGGCGCTGACCGAAGGGCTCGAAGCGGCGGGTTTGCCCAGGGATGCCATCCAGCTCATCCCGGTGACGGACCGTGCAGCGGTCGGTGAAATGCTGAAGGGGCTGGACGGCAATCTCGACGTCATTATTCCCCGTGGCGGCAAGAGTCTCGTGGCCCGGGTACAGGCGGAAGCGCGTGTGCCGGTCTTTGCCCATCTGGAAGGGCTCTGCCATCTCTATGTTGACGCCTCGGCCGATCTCGACATGGCGCGCCGGATTATCGTCAATGCCAAGATGCGCCGGACCGGCGTCTGCGGTTCGGCCGAGACACTGCTGCTCGACCGGCTGATCGCCCCCGCCCGCCTGTTGCCGCTGCTTGAGGATTTGCAGGCAGCAGGGTGCGAAATTCGCGGTGATGCCGCAGTGGTCCAGCTGTTTGCCGAAGCAAAACCGGCGACGGAGGAAGACTGGTCGACGGAATATCTCGATGCCATCATATCCGTGAAGCTGGTTGACGGTATTGGCGACGCGATCGCGCATATCAATCATTATTCGTCCCACCATACGGAAGCGGTGATTGCCGAGGACATGCATGTGGTTGAGCGGTTCTTCAACGAAATCGACTCTGCCATCCTGCTGCACAACGCCTCGACACAGTTTGCCGACGGCGGTGAATTCGGCATGGGTGCGGAAATCGGCATCGCGACGGGCAAGATGCACGCACGGGGCCCTGTGGGTGTGGAGCAATTGACATCCTTCAAATACCGCGTGCGCGGCAATGGCCAGACCCGCCCGTGACATCCATCGATGCGTTACGTCACGATTTTCCCGGCGTGAGCGACGCGCATCTGCGCATGCCTTTCGTTGAAAAGGGCATGACCGTCGGGCTGTTTGGCGGATCGTTCAATCCGCCCCATGCGGGCCACGCGCTGGTTGCGGAAATCTCGCTGCGCCGGCTGCAGCTCGACCAGCTCTGGTGGATCGTTACGCCGGGCAATCCGCTGAAGGACACGCGCCATCTGGCCCCTCTGGCGGAACGGCTGAAATTGTGCGAGCAGCAGGTGCATGACCCGCGCATCAAGGTGACGGCGTTCGAAGCGGCCTATAATGTGCGCTACACGGCCGACACGCTGGCTTTGATCAAGGCGCGCAATCCGGGTGTGAATTTTGTCTGGATCATGGGAGCGGACAATCTTGCCGATTTTCACCGCTGGCAGCGCTGGCAGAAGATTGCCATGACGTTTCCCATCGCCGTGATCGACCGTCCGGGCTCGACCCTGGCATTTCTCTCGTCGCGCATGGCCAAGACGTTTGACTATGCCCGCTTCGATGAGGATGACGCCCCGCTGCTGGCACGGGCACCCGCGCCGGCCTGGACTTTTATCCACGGGCCGCGTTCATCGCTGTCATCGACGGCGATACGCAACGGAGCCGTAAAACGGCAGGAATGAAAACGTGAACAAAGGCCGTGTCGCGACGTCTTGAAAGTGTCATGCGACTCTGCCTATCTTAATAACGTGCAGCAAGATTAAAGGCTGCGGCGCGTTGTTCTTATTGGAAAGGAAATACACTGAGAACAGCAATTCAGAAGAAGGATGCCTTGGCACCTTCAACGGCGGAGATGAACGGTGCAACTTCCGTTTCTCTTGCCCTCCAGACGGTCCTTGCCAGTCTCGATGACTCCAAGGCTGAAAAAATTGTCCCCATCGATCTTCGCGGAAAATCTGTCATCGGCGACCATATGGTCATCGCATCGGGCCGTTCGCACCGTCACGTAACGGCGGTGGCTGATCAGCTCCTGCGTGCGCTGAAGGAAAGCGGTCACGGAAACAATGCGAAGGTTGAAGGTCTTTCCAGCGGTGACTGGGTGCTGATCGACACGGGCGATATCATCATCCATATTTTCCGTCCTGAAGTGCGTGAGTTCTACAACATCGAAAAGATGTGGCAGGCTCCCGAACTTGACGGGGAAACCGTACATTAGAGCAAAGTGTGCCGTTACGGCACACGGAGCCTTGTGTGAGAAAGTTCTGACGGATCGGGGTATCCCGGCATAACGCCAGCGGGATGCGTCGGGCGGCTTACTGGATATGGACCGGTCATGCGCCGGAGAGCTATTCTTCGCGCCAAGTGACAAAGGACTGGACGTGCCATGCGTATCACCGTTTTTGCCGTGGGCCGGATGAAATCTGGCCCCGAACGGGAACTGGCAGACCGTTATTTCGACCGGTTGAAGAAAACCGGTTCGCCGCTTGGCCTCGAATTCAACTCCGTCACCGAAATCACCGAAAGCCGCGCCCAGCAGCCGGACCTGCGCAAACAGGAAGAGTCCGCCAAAGTGCTGGAGGCGCTGGATCAGGGCGGCGTGCTCGTTCTTCTCGATGAGCGCGGCAAGACCATGCCATCGGAAGACTTCGCCAATGCAATCGCCCGGTTTCGCGACGACGGTAAACGCCAGCTGCTCCTGGCGATAGGCGGGCCCGACGGCCACGATGCGGATTTAAGGAAGCGTGCCGATCTTGTGCTGGCGCTGGGTGCCATGACCTGGCCGCACCAGATTGTCCGGATTCTCGTGGCGGAACAGCTCTACCGCGCGACCACGATTCTTTCCGGGCACCCGTATCACCGGGTGTGAAGTGTTTTCGCCACCTCCGGCCGGAGGTGGCGAAAAACGAGGCCCGTAATGCCGATCAATAATCGTCCGGCTGGTAGTAACGGTCATCGCGGTATTCACGCCGGTAGTCGCGGCGGGGATAGCGA
>OKVL01001215.1_pt1 | contig 11402 bp, 9 predicted proteins | sample 1606791 | NCBI WGS metagenome assembly OKVL01 (sample SAMN03281006, study PRJEB24777) | human gut metagenome | isolation source: fecal sample PR165 from 1 month old male Malay infant, vaginally delivered...
CAATTGGAACTTTGCGAACGCAGTTCTGAGTTAGAAGAAGTTGAAAAGAAAATTATTCTTAAAAAGAAAAAATTACTTAAATGTTTTGATCGGTAAGTCAATAAAAATTTAATATAGAAGGGAATGATAGGATGGAATTTACCTTTCTAATCATTGTTTTTGCACTGTCTATTACCTTCTCAAACATATTCAACCGGATTGTTCCCGTCATTCCGCTGCCAATTGTGCAAATTATTGTAGGCGTTCTAATTGGTTTAACTAAAATGGGGCAGGAAATTGAATTTGAGCCTGAAGTGTTTTTAGTAATGATTATTGCACCGCTTTTATTTAGAGAAGGGGAGCTAATCAATCTGAAAGCAATGATGAAAAATTTCGGGATGATTCTTTTCTTGGCCTTTTTTGGTGTGTTAATTACCTTAGTTGGAGTCGGCTGGACCCTGCATATGATTTTGCCTACTTTACCATTAGCTGCTTGCTTCGCTTTTGGAGCGGCTTTAGGGCCAACGGATGCGGTGGCGGTAGGTTCGTTATCAGGTCGAATTGACATTCCTGAACGTTCGATGAACATTTTATCTGGTGAAGGACTCATTAATGATGCATCAGGCGTTACAGCCTTTCAATTTGCATTAGCGGCTTTATTAACGGGGTCATTTTCGCCGGTGGAAGCGGCAGGGACCTTGGTTATTTCCAGCATTGGTGGAGCGGTAGTCGGAATCGTGTTAGTTCTATTAAAACAGCAAATTGTTCATTTACTTGAAACTGCAGTGGCAAAAGATGTTACAGGCTACTTGTTGATTGAATTACTCTTGCCATTTATTGCTTATTTAATTTCAGAGTTGATTGGCGTTTCTGGAATTATTGCTGCTGTGATTGCTGGAATTATGCAAGCGTCTAGTTTGAAAAAAGTTTCGCTTTTTGAAGCTGAGCTGTCAAATGTTGGCGAAAGTATTTGGAGTATGATTGAGTTCACTTTAAATGCCTTAGTTTTCTTATTCTTAGGAATTGAACTTTCTCAAGTGTTTTCGCCAATTTGGATTGACCAACAATATTCAAACTGGTTCCTACTACTGGTTGTTCTAATTATTAGCGCCGTTGTCTTTTTGATTCGTTTCTTAGCCATTTTCAGTGTTTACACGCTTCAACATGGACTTAAGAAAGTTAAAAACGCAATGAATGAAATGCTGATTTTAACTTTTGGCGGTGTTAAAGGAACAGTGAGTTTAGCCACCATCTTTATTTTGCCAACAGCGATTAACGGCGAGCATTTTAAAGAACGACCGTTATTACTATTTATTACGGCTTGTGTTATTTTGGTGACTCTGATTGGCGGGATTCTAGTTTTACCATTTTTAACTGATTCAGAGACGGAAGTGGAAAATGAAGAGTCAGTCGAAATTGATTTATTACGTGATGTCATTGATGTCTTAAAACAGCAAAATGAAGAGAATCCTCGTGGTGAAATGAATGCGGTCATTGAAAATTATCAAGATCGTTTAAAAGAATTGTATACCGAGCAGCTAAGTGCAGAACGAAAACAAGAAGTGCAAGAGTTGCGGACGTTAATTGTGTCCATTGAACGAGACGGCTTAGAAGAAAGTCTGAAACAAGGAGAAATTAGTGTCAGAAGTTATCGTATGTATCAACGCTTGATTACACGGATGCAACGGTCGATTGCCAAACAATTATTATCGATTGTAGGCTTTTGGTTATTATTTGCTCGACAAATCATTTCGATTCTTTTACATCCTAAGCTATTTTTCAATCGTGGTGAAGCTTCTGAAGAAGAAAAAGAATTACGAAATGAAGAACTAGAAAATATTCGCCAAGTTTTTCTAAGAAATTCTCAAGTTATTCTGAAGAGTTTAGATAATTTGCGCGGTGTCTATGATGATGATTTAATTGATTTCTTCATTGACGGACGCTTGGATTTAGCCCATAAGTTTGAAAAAGGCGAATTTATTGATTCGTATATTGTTCATACGGAGACAGACTATGTCAAAGACCTATTATTAGGCTTCCAAGAAGAACGACGGATGATTGATCATTACGAACAATCTGAACGCATTTCAATTATCGAAGCGAACGAGTTACGAAAAAATGTCAATTTATTAGAGAGTTATTCGATTAGCGGCGAAGTGAATAATGTTCCGCTGAAACGATTTGTTAAAAATTTTAATGAAGAATAAGTAATAGTGTATGAGATGAAACCAAGACGATTTTTATCTCATGCACTTTTTTTATAATCCAATTTTTGATACAATAAGCAAGACCAAAATAGAAGGAGTTGGTAGTGTCGGTGAAAGAATTAAAAGTAACAGATTTAACCAAAACATATGGGGAAAAAACACTATTTGATCATCTTTCTTTTTTGATTCATGAAAAAGATCGCATTGGTTTAATTGGGATTAACGGCACAGGGAAAACCAGTTTATTAAATATTATTGCTGGCGTAGATAGCGGTGATGGTGATCTTGCTGCGATTCAGCAGCCAAGTGATTATCAAATTGGGTACCTTTCCCAGAATCAAACATTTGACGAGAATATTACGATTGCAGAAGCCGTGTTTCAGGGAGACAGCCCGATCATAAAAGCGGTCAAAAATTATGAATTAGCGTTAGCTGCTTTAAGTGAGAATGGTTTAGACGAAGGGGTTCAAAGACGTTACACGCAAGCAGAAGAAGCCATGAATAAACAAGATGCTTGGACAGCAGATACCAATGCAAAAATTATTTTACAAAAATTAGGCATTCCCACATTGGAAAAGAAAATAGGTGAGCTTTCTGGTGGGCAGTTAAAACGAGTAAGCTTGGCGCAAGTCTTAATTGAAGCGCCTGATTTACTGTTATTGGATGAACCAACGAACCATCTGGATTATGAAACGATTGAATGGCTGGAAAACTTTTTAAATAACTATCGTGGCGCGGTTTTAATGGTGACCCATGACCGCTACTTTTTAGATCGAGTAACCAATCGGATTTTCGAACTTTCTTTTGGAAAACTGTATGAATACAAAGGAAACTATGAAACGTATGTGATGGAAAAAGCCGAACGTGAACGTGTCGCTGTAGAACAAGAAGAAAAAAGAAAACGCCTCTTCAAACAAGAACTTGCGTGGATGCGAGCAGGCGTTCAAGCACGAGGAACGAAACAACAAGCAAGAATTGATCGGTTTCAGGATTTAAAAGAAAACTTGCATCAGGTACAAACCAATGGCACCTTAGAAGCAGACTTTGCCACGCAGCGTTTAGGGAAAAAAGTTCTGGAAATCAAGGAAGGAAATTATGCCATTGATCATAAACAGCTTTTGAAAGACTTTAATTTACTCATTCAAGCAAACGATCGAATTGGCATTACTGGTAAAAACGGTGCAGGCAAATCCACATTATTAAATATTTTAGCTGGACGCATTCCTTTAGAGAGTGGTCTATATAGTATCGGTGAAACCGTCCGAATTGGCTATTATACCCAGCAAAACGAAGAAATGGATCCTAATCAACGGATGATTGCTTATTTGCAAGAAGCAGCAGAAGAAGTGAAACGCAGTGATGGAAGCAGCGTTGGGGTCGCTGAAATGTTAGAGCGCTTTTTATTTCCTCGTTTTATGCATGGCACACTGATTGGCAAACTGTCTGGTGGAGAAAAACGCCGGTTATATCTCTTAAAATTATTAATTAGTCAGCCTAACGTGTTATTATTGGATGAGCCAACCAATGATTTGGACATTGATACGTTGACCATTTTAGAAGATTATATCCAAACGTTTAAAGGAGCGGTAATTGCGGTTTCTCATGACCGTTATTTCTTGGATAAAACAATGGATAAATTGTTAGTTTTTCAAGGAAATGGTCAGATCCTATCATTTTATGGCACGATGAGTGAATATTTGGCGAACCAAAAAGAACAAGAAAAGGTCAAAGAAAAACCGCTCAATAAACCAGTAAAAGAAGCATCGACAGAAAAGAAAGAAAAAACAAAGCTGACTTATATGGAACAAAAAGAGTGGGCAACAATTGAAGAAGACATCACACAATTAGAAACGAAATTAGAAACATTAACTGAAGAAATGAATCATCAGGGTGATGATTTTGTTCGTTTACAAGAATTGCAAGAAGCAGTAACAGCAACGGAACAATTGTTAGAAGAAAAAATGAATCGTTGGGAATACTTGAGTGAATACGCGGATTAAGAGACGGAGGGAATAAGATGGAAGAAGCATACTTAGCGCTAGGAAAAAAGATTTTAGAAGAAGGTCATTTTAAAGAAGACCGTACAGGAACTGGGACGTATAGTTTATTTGGCTATCAAATGCGTTTTGATTTGGCCAAAGGATTTCCCTTACTAACAACCAAACGAGTACCGTTTGGCTTGATTAAAAGTGAGTTATTGTGGTTTTTAAAAGGCGACACGAATATTCGCTATTTGTTAGAGCGAAATAATCATATTTGGGATGAATGGGCGTTCGAACGTTACGTAAAAAGCGCAGATTATCAAGGACCAGACATGACGGATTTTGGGCATCGTGTCTTACAAGATCCAGCGTTTGCAGAACAATACAAAGAAGAACATCAAAAATTCTGTGATGCCATTTTAAATGATGCAGAGTTTGCAGAAAAATATGGTGAATTAGGGAATATTTATGGTGCACAATGGCGTCACTGGGAAACCAAAGATGGTAGCTTTATCGATCAATTAGCTAATGTGATTGAAATGATTAAAACCAATCCTGATTCTCGCCGTTTAATTGTTTCCGCTTGGAATCCAGAAGATGTGCCTTCAATGGCGTTGCCGCCTTGTCACACTATGTTTCAATTTTATGTAAATGAAGGAAAATTAAGCTGTCAACTTTATCAGCGCAGTGCCGATGTTTTTTTAGGTGTTCCTTTTAACATTGCAAGCTATGCTTTATTGACACATCTGATTGCGCATGAAACAGGTTTAGAAGTGGGGGAGTTTGTACACACGCTAGGAGATGCCCACTTATATCAAAATCATGTGGAACAAATGCAAAAACAATTATCACGAGAAGTTCGTTCTTTCCCAACGCTCGTTTTGAATCCAGACAAGGCTTCTGTTTTTGATTTTGATATGGAAGATATTAAAGTAGAAGGCTATGACCCACATCCAACGATTAAAGCGCCGATTGCCGTATAAAAAAGGAGAGAGAAGCTATGTTAGCAGCCATTTGGGCCCAAGATGAACAAGGAGTGATTGGTAAAGAAGGCAAATTGCCTTGGCATTTACCCAACGACTTGAAATTTTTCAAGGAAAAAACAATTCATAATACATTGGTTTTAGGACGTGCAACTTTCGAAGGTATGGGATGTCGTCCGTTACCAAATCGAACAACGATTGTTCTTACCAGTAATCCGGATTACCAAGCTGAAGGCGTTTTGGTTATGCATTCCGTAGAGGAAATTCTTGCGTATGCTGACAAGTATGAAGGCGTGACCGTTATTGGTGGAGGTTCTGTCGTTTTTAAAGAATTGATTCCCGCATGCGATGTCTTATATCGGACGATGATTCATGAAACGTTTGAAGGCGACACCTTCTTTCCAGAAATCGACTGGTCTGTTTGGGAAAAAGTTGCCACTGTTCCCGGCGTCGTGGACGAGAAAAATCTCTATGCACATGACTATGAAACGTATCATCGAAACGATAAATAATAAAATGAAGGGAGTCATGAGCAATGCCGACATTGAAAGAAAAAATTATTCAAGAGAGTCAACGTTTAGGCATCGATAAAATCGGCTTTACTCATGCTGAACCATTTATTGAATTAGAAGATTCTCTGCATGAACAACGAGAGCGAGGATATAACTCGGGATTTGAACATCAAAATGTGGAAGAACGAATTTACCCAGAAAAAACGTTTGAGCATCCTAAAAGTATTATCTCCATTGCTTTAGCTTATCCCACCAAAGCTCAGGAAAAAATGCCTAGAGATGAAAAGCGTGGACAATTTGCGCGAGCCTCTTGGGGAATTGATTATCATCACATTTTGCAGGATCGGTTGCAAAAATTAATTGCTTTTATTGAAGAGCAAGCTGCCACTGAAGCAGAAAAAGAACACTGGCGCTTTCGGCCGCAAGTAGATACTGGCGAATATGTTGACACCGCTGTTGCTCAGCGGGCGGGTTTAGGATTCATTGGTAAAAATGGTCTACTGATTACCGAAGAATTTGGTTCCTTTGTATATTTAGGTGAGGTGACCACCAATATTCAATTTGAACCAGATGAACCTGTTCCAAATGGTTGCGGTGATTGTACTCGTTGTATCACAGGGTGTCCTACAGGGGCTTTGTTAGGGGACGGTCGAATGAATGCTCAAAAATGTTTGTCTTATCAAACGCAAACAAAAGGCATGATGCCTGAAGACTATCGGAAAAAAATGCGTAACGTCATTTATGGTTGCGACATTTGTCAGCTGGTTTGCCCTTATAATAAAGGAAAAGATTTTCATTTTCATGAAGAGATGGAACCAAAGATTGAAGAAGTTTATCCCAAATTAGCACCGTTATTAACTATTTCCAATAAAGAGTTTAAACAGCAATTCGGACACTTAGCAGGCTCTTGGCGTGGTAAAAAACCATTGCAACGGAATGCTTTAATTGCGTTAGCGAATTTGGGCGGCCGTGAAGCTATCCCACAAATTATTCTCTGTTTAAATGATCAGCGTCCTGTCATTCGCGGAACAGCTGCTTGGTCGTTAGGTCAGCTCGCAAAAAGAGAACCCGAGCAAAGTTTAGAAGCTTTAAATTATCTACTTTCTGTAGAAACTGAAGAAGAGGTTATCGAGGAAGCCCAAAAGGCTATTCACTTGTTAACAAGCAAAAAAGGAAGCCGCTCAACGGAGTGACTTCCTTTTTTTATTAAATATGATTGCGATATAAACCAACAACTTTACCTAAAATTGTAACGTTATCTAAAAGAATAGGCGCTAATGCATCATTTTCAGGCTGCAAGCGGATATGATCTACTTCTCGGAAGAATCGTTTACAGGTTGCTTCATCTTCATCGGTCATTGCGATTACGATGTCGCCATTATTGGCATTCGATTGCTTACGAACAATCACTTGGTCGCCATCTAGAATACCTGCGTTAATCATACTTTCTCCTCGAATCGTCAACATAAATAAAGCATTTTCTTCTGTACGTAAATCAGGAGGTAACGGGAAGAAATCTGATGCTTCTTCCACCGCTAAAATTGGTTCACCAGCAGTTACGACACCTAACATCGGAATAGTTGTCGGCTGAATTCCGATCTTTTCCAAGCCTTCTGGTGTTAATTCGATTGCTCGCGGTTTTGTTGGGTCACGTAAGATTAGACCCTTTTTTTCAAGACGAGCTAAATGTCCGTGAACGGTAGAAGTTGAGGATAAATCAACAGCCTTCCCAATTTCGCGAACGGTTGGCGGATAGCCCTTTAATTCGACTTGTTCGTATATATATTTAAGTACTTCTAATTGTCTTGTTTCTGTACGTTTCGCCAAAACCCGCACCTTCTTTCAATTGATAAAATTAGTGTACCATAAAATGCGAACGAAATCAAACAAGCGTTCGTGTTTTATAAATATCAGAATATAGTTGTTTTTTTAAGGCAGTTCTTATAATATAGACAGTGAGAGTAAGGAGGGATTTTGATGTTATCGAAAGAAAAAATTGCCCGTATAAATGAATTAGCGAATAAAGCAAAAGTGGAAGAACTTAGTGCGAAAGAAAAAGTCGAACAACAAGAATTACGTAAAGAGTATTTAGAAGCATTTCGTGGAGGGATGCGTCACCATATCGAAGGAATGAAGGTCGTGGATCAAGAAGGGACCGATGTGACTCCTGAAAAACTAAAAAAAATTCAGCGTGAAAAAGGACTTCACAACAGAAAGTAATTGCTTTCATTGTCGAAATAAGCTACACTATGAATAAAGGTAAAAAAAACCTAAATTAGGAGATGATTTTTTTGTTTGACAAGACAGATCAATTGGGCGTTAATACAATCCGGACATTAAGTATTGAAGCCGTACAAAAAGCGAACTCAGGACATCCTGGTTTACCAATGGGTGCTGCCCCAATGGCGTATGCACTTTGGACAAAACATTTAAAGGTGAACCCAACAACTTCTAGAAACTGGGTTGATCGTGATCGTTTTGTACTTTCAGCAGGCCACGGCTCTGCAATGTTGTACAGCTTATTACATCTATCAGGATACAACGTAACAATTGACGATTTGAAAAATTTCCGTCAATGGGATAGTAAAACACCAGGGCATCCAGAAGTGCACCACACAGATGGTGTTGAAGCAACAACGGGACCTCTAGGACAAGGGATTGCTATGGCTGTTGGTATGGCAATGGCTGAAGCGCATTTAGCTGCAACTTATAATCGTGATAGTTTCCCTATTATGGATCATTATACGTACGCAATTTGTGGTGACGGCGATTTAATGGAAGGTGTTTCTCAAGAAGCAAGTTCAATGGCTGGTCATATGAAATTAGGTAAATTAATTGTCTTGTACGATTCAAATGACATCTCATTAGATGGACCAACTTCTAAAGCCTTTACTGAAAATGTTGGGGCTCGTTATGAAGCATATGGATGGCAACATATTTTAGTTAAAGACGGCAATGATTTAGATGAAATAGAGGCTGCGATTGAAGCGGCTAAAGCTGAAACAGATAAACCAACACTGATTGAAGTTAAAACAGTCATCGGTTACGGAGCACCAAAAGAAGGAACATCTTCCGTTCACGGCGCGCCAATTGGTGAAGAGGGCATTACAGCGGCTAAAGCTGTTTATGGTTGGGAATACCCTGACTTTACTGTGCCAGAGGAAGTCGCTGCTCGTTTTAAAGAAACGATGATTGACGAAGGCCAAAAAGCAGAAGCGGCTTGGAATGAGATGTTTAAGAACTATGAACATGCGCATCCAGAATTAGCCAAACAATTTAAAGAAGCTTTTGCCAATCAATTACCTGAAGGTTGGGAACAAGAATTACCTAAATATGAACTAGGAACAAGTGCCGCAAGTCGTGTAACAAGTAAAGAAACGATTCAAGCTATTTCAAAAGTTGTTCCAAGTTTCTGGGGCGGTTCAGCTGATTTATCAGCCTCAAATAATACAATGGTTGCTGCAGAAAAAGATTTCGAACCTGGTCAATACGAAGGCCGTAATATTTGGTTTGGTGTTCGCGAATTTGCAATGGCTGCAGCAATGAACGGGATTCAATTACACGGTGGTAGCCATGTTTATGGCGGGACATTCTTCGTCTTTACTGACTACTTACGTCCAGCAATCCGTTTAGCCGCTTTACAAAAAGTTCCTGTAACTTACGTCTTAACGCATGACTCTGTTGCGGTGGGTGAAGATGGGCCAACACACGAACCAATTGAGCAATTAGCAAGTGTTCGTTGCATTCCAAATGTTCATGTGATTCGTCCAGCAGACGGCAATGAAACTGTTGCTGCTTGGAAAATTGCTATGACTTCTACGGAAACACCAACTATTTTAGTTCTAAGTCGTCAAAACTTACCTGTTTTAGAAGGAACGTTAGAACACGCTTCTGCTTCTGTTCAAAAAGGTGCTTATGTATTGTCACCACAAAAAGGTGAACAACCAGCAGGGATTTTAATTGCGACTGGTTCTGAAGTAAATCTAGCGGTGGAAGCACAAGCGAAATTAGCGGAAGAAGGCATCGATGTATCTGTCGTGTCAATGCCAAGTTTTGATTTGTTTGAAAAACAATCTGCTGAATATAAAGAAAGTGTGTTACCTAAAGCTGTGACAAAACGTGTGGCGATTGAAGCTGCAGCAAGCTTTGGTTGGGAACGCTATGTAGGAACAGAAGGCAAAACAATTACAATTGATCACTTCGGCGCTTCTGCACCTGGCGGTCTAGTTCTTGAAAAATTCGGCTTTACTCCTGAAAATGTGGTTAATACCTATAAATCACTATAAATAAACATTAAAAAACCTGAATGCTTGTGATAGCATTCAGGTTTTTTTGCTTCATTTCTTTTTGGGAGCAAAGAGCATAAAGTGGAAAAATAATGCGAACAATTGGAATCCAATACCAGTTAAAGTAACACCAGACCAACCATAGTTTTGCCACATTAATGTACCAATCAATGAACCCAGTGAACCGCCGATGAAATAGAAAAACATAAAGACGGTATTGTTACGATTGCTGGCTTCTTCTCCTAAATTTTGGACGCGTGTTTGATTGGCTACTTGCCCAAATTGAGTACCGATATCTAAAACAATAATTGCTAAGATTAGTAAGACCACATGTGTTCCACCTAGAAAAAGTAAGATAAAACTACCGAACTGCATCAACAGGCCAATCAAAACAATCTTCCGCTCTGGATAATAATCGGATAGACGACCAATGATGGGTGCTACGAATGCTCCCGATAAACCAAAAATTGCTAAAATACCGACTTCTTTCGCTCCCCAATAATAAGCTGGACTACTAACAAAGAAAATTAATGTAGACCAAAAGATTGAAAAGGTTGCAAACATAAAAAAGCCATTGACAGTTGCTTCTCTTAACAAAGGTTGCGATTTGATTAGCTTAGGAAGACTTTTCAAAGAACCTAAATAAGTTAATCGATTTGAAGTTTGAGTATGTATCACTGTTTTGGGCAATTTTAATTGAAGTAGAACGACCAATGCTAACACGAATATTACGGCGATTAGGTAGACTGTTCGCCAAGAAGCTGCACTAGCAATGAAACCCGAGATCGTTCGAGACAATAAAATCCCTGTCAATAGTCCGCCAAGCATTCGACCTGTTACTTTACCACGGTTCGCTGGCCCCGCCATGACCGCTGCATAAGGAATAATGATTTGGGCGACAATAGAGAGCAACCCAATAAAAAAAGAAGAGAGTGCAAACAGGAGAAAACTTGGTGCAAAAAACGCAGCACTTAGAGACAGCGAGGAGAGCGCAGCTACTCGAATGATTAATTTGCGGCGATCAACGACATCGCCTAATTGAACAAGAAAAAGTAAGCCTAGCGCATACCCTAATTGGGTCAGCATAGTAACAAAACCAATAGAACCAATACTGACTTGAAAGGCCTGAGCAATTTGGGTGCCAATTGGTTGAATATAATACATATTGGCGACCACGACCCCGCAAGTTAACGCTAATAAAAACGTCACTTGATTTGTTAAACCCGATTGTTGTTTCTTCATCTAACCACCTACATTTCTATGTAATTCATTTTGTAATACAACAACTACTCGGTAATAGTTGTTTTGACTACAAAAACAGACTTCTCTTATAAAGTTTGTTCAAAAAGTGACAAGTCCATTAAAAAGTTTATCACAATAAATAAAGAAAAGTAAGAGGATAAATAACAAAAATCTCATCAAAATGAAAAGAAGAAGTGGTTGTTTTCACAAG
>OKVL01001218.1_pt1 | contig 11391 bp, 9 predicted proteins | sample 1606791 | NCBI WGS metagenome assembly OKVL01 (sample SAMN03281006, study PRJEB24777) | human gut metagenome | isolation source: fecal sample PR165 from 1 month old male Malay infant, vaginally delivered...
GCTTTAATTAATATACTGTATATAATTGTTGTGCCAGCATTCTATGGTACAGATGATTTATATGGGAAATTAATTCATCACTTTAATCTTATTTTTAATTAAACACTGCATAAAAAGTTGTATGCTTTATTTTCTTTGTTAAATAATGTGACTGCAGCAAAGTTAAATTTACATATATTTGTTTCTTAAATGGATGGCGTTTGAATGGAGTAAGTTATGAAATTAAACAAGATTGCACAGTCAGTTATTTTTGCCGCCATAGGGGTTCCTTTCCTGGCATCTGCGGCTTCTGTTACGCATAACGATGATACCAATAGTTTTTCTGGCCTTGATGCCTGGATGATGATTTCGAAAGATTTGGGAAATACCTGGGAAGCCTATACTGACGAAAGTCAGAATAACTTTCCGGGTTCAACCTATGGTATTATTGCTGCCAAGGATGAGCTTGCTATTATATCTCAGCCTTATGATCCAAACTCTACCTATAGAGGTGGAGAGAAAGTTCGCTTCCTGGGCTATTACTGGACGGCGCAATGGTGGGTTGATCAAGGGGTTAGTCCTTCCACGGATTCTGTATGGAAAAAGGGCGATAAAGTCAATTTTAACATTTACTCAGAATTTCAGTTTACCCCTTATACAGGGCAGAAAGCGGAAGAACTGCAAAATAGTGAGAAGAAAAGGGTTAAATCACAGCGCAAAGTGATTGGTTATTTTCCTGAATGGGGGGTTTACGAGGGGCATAATTACTTTACCCCCGATAAGGTGAACTATAAGGGCCTGAGCCATCTTAACTATGGTTTTGCCGTAGTTAAAAACGGTGTAGTGACGATGCATGATACTACGCAGGCGCCTAATTTAATGCGTGAGCTTGACAAGCTTACAGAAAAAAATAATGTCACGTTTATGCTTTCTGTTGGTGGTTGGGATAACTCACAGGAAGGCGTGTTTGAAGCGGCAACTCGCACAGATGAAGGCGTTGAGAAGTTGGCGAACAGCATGGTCGATTATGTCCATGCATGGAATTTTGATGGTCTGGATATTGACTGGGAGTATCCGGACAACGACAGTGAAAAAGCGCAGTTTACTAAACTTATCAAATCATTACGCGCCAAGCTTGATGAGCAGGGGCGCAAAGACGATAAGTACTATCAACTTTCTGCCGCTGTCACAACCAACCATAACAATGTGGCTTATATTAACCCGGCTGTCACCGCAGATTACCTCGACAGTATCAACGTGATGGCATACGACATTCACGGCGCTTTTGATGCAAAAACGGGCCACAATGCTCCGCTTTTTGCGAATCAAAAAGATGACGATCAGAAGTTGAATGTCTCCTCTGCGATGAGTGAATATGCGGATGTTTGGCAGATTCCTAAAGAAAAATTAATGATGGGCGTTCCATATTACGGAAGAGGATGGGGATCTGTTCCTGCTACACAAATTGAAGCGGGACTGCCGGGGCTATTCGCGCCGGGTGAGGCGTCTGTAAAAGGCGCATGGGATGATGAAGGGCAATATACTGGCACCAACCCGTGGTATGTTCTGAAAGAAAAACTAGCCAGTGGCGAATACAAACGGTATTGGGATCCGCAGTCACATGTTCCTTATTTATATAGCGTAGGCAGTCAGGAGTTTTTAACCTATGATGATCCGCAATCTATTCGTGAAAAAGTAGATTACATCAACCAGCAAGGATTTGGTGGTGCGATTATCTGGGATATCAGTGGCGATACGGCAGATTATGAGTTAGGGAATATTGTTGATGATATTCTGACTACCTCAGTTGCAAAAGAGAAAGGTGCAACGCTCTACACTGATATAAATTATCTGGGTGATGATATTCAGACTAATGATGATATTTCATGTTTAGCCGATGTTAAATCCGCAACAGGCAAAAAAATGAATGACACTATCTCTTCAGTAAAAATTGCTGAGGGTAGTTTGGGTGTGAATGCTTTTACAAACTGTAATTATTCGGGGACAAAAATAGCGCTTCTGGAAAGTAACTCCGCGCTGAGTAGTGGTAATAATGCGATATCATCCGTAAAAATTATCAAGGCAATTGCTTACGAGGACTACGGACTGGAAGGGCGTTCTCTTGTTATGGATGGTGACATTAAGGATCTGTCAACTTACAGCCTCAATGATGCGCTATCTTCAATTCAGGTCGCTCAGGGTTACAAAGCCCGGCTATATGCAAACGGGAATTATAAAGGCAATTATATCGATATCACGGCCGGCAGTGCCGCAATACGTGATGGCTTTAATGATAAAGTTTCTTCTATTCAATTTATCAAAGAATAATTCCGTCTGATAAGAGCTCAACTTGCCCCTTTACAGGGGCAAGTTTTTTTAACCGATCGCCTTTTCTTGCTTCCAGGTGGCCACTGCCGCAATACGACGCCGGGTCAATTCCTCGCGAATCGCCTGACCTTTGAATCCTGCCTCTACGACGTCTTTCGTTGGCACCGCCTGCGCAACCTGCCAGGCTTCACGCAACAGCCTGCCTTGCGGATAATCCGCCGCTTCAAAGCCGGTACGCCCACGCACGTCTGCCTCGCTGGTCAGAGCGATTTGCTCCACGCGCTGTGGTTTACGCCAGGCATCGATGGAATCAAACAGCTTAACGATGGTTTTTGGCTGCAGGATTGGGAAGGTATGAATGAGATCGTGGAACTCCGCCACCAGTTTGGCTAAATCACGGATGTCATTTGGTACGCGCAGGCGTTGACACAGTTGCTCGACCAACTTGACGCCCGCCGGACCATGACCGTGATGGCGTGGCCACAGCGCTTTAGGCGTTAATGCTTTGCCAAGATCGTGGCACAACGTGGCAAAGCGCACGTCGACCTCGGGGCTTAACATGGCGGCCATCGACAGCGTCATCAGGGTGTGAATACCGGTATCGATTTCCGGGTGCCACTTCGCGGGTGCTGGAACGCCGAACAGGGCATCAACTTCAGGAAACAGAACGCGCAGCGCACCGCAGTCGCGCAGAACCTGAAAGAACACCTGGGGATTACGGGTAGTTAAGGCGTTTTCCGTTTCTTTCCACACCCGCTCTGACGTCAGATGCTCCAGTTCACCGGCAGCGGTCATGTCGCGCATCAATGTCATGGTTTCGTCAGCGATACGAAAACCGAGGTGCGCATAGCGGGCAGCAAAGCGCGCCACGCGCAGTACGCGCAGCGGATCTTCGCTAAAGGCGGGAGAAACATGGCGCAGCAGACGGTTTCGCAGATCGCTGCCTCCGTTATACGGGTCGATAATCTTCCCGTCGTCATCGCGGGCCATTGCGTTGATGGTCAGGTCGCGACGTTGAAGATCGTCCTCCAGCGTTACATCCGGCGCGGCGTAACAGGTGAATCCGGTATACCCCGAGCCTGATTTACGCTCGGTTCGCGCCAGCGCATACTCTTCCCGGGTTTGCGGATGCAGAAACACGGGAAAATCGCGGCCTACCTGCTGGTAGCCCGCATCGAGCATTTCTTGTGGCGTGGCACCGACAACGACCCAATCTTTATCTTTAACCGGTAGCCCTATTAACGCATCCCGAACAGCACCACCGACCAGATAAATCTTCACGCCACTTTCCTTTTGAAAAAAATCATCCCTTAATCATATGTCAGTGTGGCGGAGAAGGCGATTCAGTTCATCCAGCGATCTTTGCGTTTACGGCTTGGGATCATGTGCGGCAGAACCAGGCCGAGCAGCAGACCAAGACCCAGCACGCCGCCGCCGTACATAAACCACTGCATGATGATGGTGCGCTGTTTGTCATCAAGCTGCAGGTTGGCTGCGCTCACCTTCTTTTGCGCCACGATAAGTTCGTTTTTCAGCTTCTGATTTTCTTGTTTCAGCCCGTCGATCACGCTGTCGCTTTGCGACACTTTTTGCTGCATATCGGCGGTGCGCTGATTCCACGTAGTATCGATATTATTGAGCTTATCTGTCAGCGTCTTAACCTGGTTTTCCAGATCGGGAACGCGGGTACGTAGGCTTGGCGTACTGTTCAGCTCTTTCAGTGGGATCCAGGCGGTACGTCCGGTGCTGTCTTTCACCTGGGCATAGTTGGTGTTGGCATCGGTCTGTAATAGCGTGACTTCCTCGCCGGCGTTAACCGTACCCACGAGGCGATAATTATCTCCCGGACCGCTGCGGACCCAGGTGTTCAGTTCGTCAGAGACATAGCGCTTTTCTTCGGCATGTGAGACTGCAGTGGCGCTAAGTGCGAGTAAAGTTAATCCAATCAGGCGTAATTTTGGCATCAGGCTGTCGTTATTGTCATAGAAAGTGGAACGATAGTAGTGGCATCAGTGTCTCTACGCAAAGCATTCGACATCAATCGGAATCATCTGTGTCCTTTTTGCCACCACTCGAAACTTTTACGCCCGTCAAATTGCTCGTTGCATGGCAATTTGGCGCAAAATACTATCTACTTGACCATTAAGAACGAACTTAGTTCGCAGTCAGTTTTCTCAACTGTGACATAACCCATAAGTACAAGACCATGGCCCAGGAAATCGAATTAAAATTTATCGTCAATAGTGATGCTGTAGATGCGCTACGTGAGCGTCTGAATACGCTGGGAGGAGAGCATCACGCGCCCAGCCAGTTGCTGAATATCTACTACGAAACGCCGGATGCCTGGTTGCGTGGTCACGATATGGGCCTGCGTATTCGCGGGGAAAACGGTCATTATGAAATGACCATGAAAATTGCCGGACGGGTAACGGGCGGTCTGCATCAGCGACCAGAATATAACGTTGCGCTGAGCACGCCTGAGCTGGAGCTCGCCCTGTTTCCCGCTGAAGTCTGGCCTGATGGCAAGCTACCCACGGAACTCGCTTCTCAGGTGCAGCCGCTGTTTAGCACCGATTTTTACCGTGAAAAATGGTGCCTTGATGTTGACGGTAGCCGGATTGAGATAGCCCTCGACCTTGGGGAAGTGAAAGCGGGCGAGTTTGCGGAGCCTGTCTGTGAGCTTGAACTGGAACTGCTAAGCGGCGATACCCGTGCGGTATTGAAGCTGGCAAATCAGCTGGTTTCGCAAACCGGTTTACGTCAGGGCAGCCTGAGCAAAGCGGCGCGTGGCTATCATTTGGCTCAGGGGAATGCGCCGCGTGAACTCAAACCGACGCGCATTTTGCGGGTTCCGGCGAAGGCGAGCATCGAGCAAGGTCTGGAAGCGGCGCTGGAGCTGGCATTATCCCAGTGGCAGTACCATGAAGAGCTGTGGGTACGCGGCGTCAAGGGGGCGAAATCCGAGGTACTGGCGGCAATGGACCTGGTGCGCCACATTCTGATGCTGTTTGGCGTTAATGTGCCACGAAAAGCGAGCGCTCACTTACGTGATTTGCTGACCCAGTCGGAAGCAATCATGGCGTCGGACGTTTCTGCCGTTTCGGCGGTTTACAGCACACAAACGGCGATGGCAAAACTGGCGCTGACCGAATGGCTGGTAACCAAAGGATGGCAGCCGTTCCTTGATGCGAAGGCGCAGGGTAAAATTGCCGACTCCTTCAAGCGTTTCTCAGATATTCATCTCTCGCGCCATGCCGCCGAACTGAAAACCGCTTTTGCTCAGCCGCTGGGCGATCGCTATGCCGATCAGCTTCCACGCCTGACGCGCAACATTGATAGCATGCTGATGCTGGCGGGATATTATGACGAAAATGTCGCCTCGGAATGGATCGCCAACTGGCAGGGCCTGCGTCACGCCATTGCGGCCAACCAATATATTGAAATTGAACACTACCGCAATGAGGCAATCGCGCTGGAACCGTTCTGGCTGCACAGCGGAAAACGATAATCAGGACTGAGGCCGCCATCTGGCGCTATTCAAAGGATAACTCATAAATGAAGCAGCTCTCTTCACCGTTACAGCAGTACTGGCCGACCGTTGCTGAGCGGCTGCCAACAACAATATCTGACTCCTCGCTTAGCGTGCAGGCGAAGTCAGTGCTTACATTCAGTGATTTTGTTCGCGACAGCCTTATTGCCCATCCTGAATGGCTGGTCGAGCTGGAAAGCGCAGCGCCTCAGGCGGACGAATGGCGACACTATGCCGCCTGGTTACAGCAGGCGTTGACCGACGTCAGCGATGAAAACACGCTGATGCGTGAGCTACGCCTGTTTCGCCGTCGCATTATGGTGCGTATCGCGTGGGCGCAGACGCTGTCGCTGGTGACGGAAGAGAGTATCTTGCAGCAGCTAAGCCATCTGGCTGAAACGCTGATCGTTGCCGCGCGTGACTGGTTATACGCCGCCTGCTGTCGAGAATGGGGAACGCCTTGTAATCCAGAAGGTGTTGCGCAACCGCTGCTGATTTTAGGCATGGGGAAACTGGGCGGTGGCGAGCTGAATTTTTCCTCCGATATCGACCTGATTTTTGCCTGGCCGGAGCACGGCAGTACGCAGGGCGGGCGACGCGAGCTGGATAACGCGCAGTTCTTTACCCGTATGGGCCAGCGGCTCATCAAGGTTCTGGATCAGCCCACAATGGATGGCTTTGTTTATCGGGTGGACATGCGTCTACGCCCATTTGGCGACAGTGGTCCACTGGTGCTGAGCTTCTCCGCGCTGGAGGATTATTACCAGGAACAAGGCCGCGACTGGGAACGTTATGCAATGGTCAAAGCCCGCATTATGGGCGATGCCGATGGCACTTACGTCAATGAACTCCGTGCCATGCTGCGACCGTTTGTTTTCCGTCGTTATATCGATTTCAGCGTGATCCAGTCTCTGCGTAACATGAAAGGGATGATTGCCCGTGAAGTGCGCCGTCGCGGACTGAAGGACAACATTAAGCTGGGGGCGGGCGGTATTCGTGAAATCGAATTTATCGTGCAGGTCTTCCAGCTTATTCGCGGCGGACGCGAGCCGTCGCTGCAATCCCGCTCACTGTTACCGACGCTGAGCGCCATCAATGCGTTAAACCTGTTGCCAGACACCGATGCGGAGCAACTGCGCGCCGCCTATCTCTATTTACGCCGTCTGGAAAACCTGCTGCAAAGCATCAATGATGAACAGACCCAGACGCTGCCGGGTGATGAACTGAATCGTGCGCGGCTGGCGTGGGGAATGAACGTTGATGACTGGCAGCAGTTGACCGATGAGTTGGCGAGCCATATGCACAATGTGCGACGGGTATTTAACGAACTAATTGGTGATGACGAAGCCGAAACACAGGAGGAGTCGCTGTCAGAACAGTGGCGCGAACTGTGGCAGGACGCCTTACAGGAAGATGACACCACGCCGGTGCTGACGCATCTGGCGGATGACGATCGGCGACGCGTCCTGTCGCTGATCGCGGATTTCCGCAAAGAGCTGGATAAACGCACCATTGGCCCACGCGGACGCCAGGTGCTGGATCATCTAATGCCGCATCTGCTGAGCGATGTCTGTTCGCGTGACGACGCCTCAGTTCCGCTATCGCGCATTACGCCGCTGCTGGTGGGCATTGTCACCCGTACGACTTATCTGGAACTGCTGAGCGAATTTCCCGGTGCGCTTAAGCACCTGATTTCACTCTGTGCCGCCTCGCCGATGGTCGCCAGCCAACTGGCGCGCTATCCGCTGTTGCTCGACGAGCTGCTGGATCCGAACACGCTGTATCAACCCACGGCGACAGATGCCTACCGTGATGAGCTGCGCCAGTATTTACTGCGCGTGCCCGAAGACGATGAAGAGCAACAACTGGAAGCGCTGCGCCAGTTTAAGCAAACGCAGCTGTTGCGTATTGCCGCGGCTGATATCGCCGGAACGCTGCCGGTGATGAAGGTGAGCGACCACTTAACCTGGCTGGCGGAAGCTATGATTGATGCGGTAGTCCAGCAGGCGTGGACGCAGATGGTTGCTCGCTACGGGCAACCCACCCATCTTGGCGATCGCGAGGGACGCGGTTTTGCCGTGGTCGGCTATGGCAAGCTGGGCGGCTGGGAGTTGGGTTACAGCTCGGATCTCGATCTGATCTTCCTGCACGATTGTCCGATGGATGTAATGACGGATGGCGAACGTGAGATTGACGGGCGACAGTTCTATCTGCGTCTTGCGCAGCGCATTATGCACCTTTTCAGTACCCGTACCTCCTCCGGTATTTTGTATGAAGTGGATGCGCGGCTGCGTCCGTCCGGTGCGGCGGGGATGCTGGTAACTTCAGCGGATGCTTTCGCCGATTACCAGCGCAACGAAGCCTGGACATGGGAACATCAGGCGCTGGTGCGCGCGCGCGTAGTATACGGTGACCCCCAGTTGACCTCTCAGTTTGACGCGGTGCGTCGCGATATCATGACCCTCGTCCGCGACGGAAAAACCTTGCAAACCGAGGTGCGCGAAATGCGTGAGAAAATGCGTGCTCATTTGGGCAATAAGCATCGCGATCGTTTTGATATCAAAGCGGACGAAGGCGGCATTACCGATATTGAGTTCATTACGCAATACCTGGTGCTGCGCTATGCCCATGAAAAACCGAAGCTGACGCGTTGGTCGGATAACGTGCGCATTCTGGAATTACTGGCGCAAAATGACATTATGGAAGAGCAGGAGGCGCTGGCGCTTACCCATGCTTATACGACGCTGCGTGATGAACTTCACCATCTTGCCTTGCAGGAGCTTCCGGGCCATGTGGCGCCAGAGTGCTTTGAGGCTGAACGTACGCTGGTGCGCGACAGCTGGCAGAAGTGGCTGGTTGCCGAGTGAAGTGTGCTATTATCGCGCGCAAATTTTAAGACCCTCAGAGAATCTCTCAGGAGACAGGAATGAAAGTAACGCTGCCAGAGTTTGAACGTGCAGGAGTCATGGTTGTCGGTGATGTGATGCTGGATCGCTACTGGTACGGTCCTACCAGCCGTATTTCGCCTGAAGCGCCGGTTCCGGTGGTGAAAGTGGATACCATCGAAGAACGTCCCGGTGGCGCAGCAAACGTGGCGATGAACATTGCCTCCCTGGGAGCGAATTCGCGTCTGGTGGGCCTGACCGGTATTGACGACGCGGCGCGTGCGCTGAGCAAAACGCTGGCGGATGTGAACGTAAAATGTGATTTCGTCTCCGTACCAACCCATCCGACGATTACCAAACTGCGCGTACTTTCCCGTAACCAGCAGCTGATTCGCCTGGATTTCGAAGAAGGTTTTGAAGGTGTGGATCCGCAGCCGTTGCACGAGCGTATTAATCAGGCGCTGGGTTCTATCGGCGCGCTGGTGCTCTCTGATTACGCCAAAGGCGCGCTGGCAAGCGTGCAGCAGATGATTGCGCTGGCGCGTAAGGCCGGAGTTCCGGTGCTTATCGATCCGAAAGGAACCGATTTTGAACGCTACCGTGGCGCTACGCTGCTGACGCCGAATCTGTCTGAGTTTGAAGCGGTTGTTGGTAAGTGCAAAAGCGAAGATGAGCTGGTGGAACGCGGCATGAAATTGATTGCTGATTTTGACCTTTCCTCTTTGCTGATCACGCGTTCCGAGCAAGGGATGACGCTGCTGCAACCGGGTAAAGCACCGCTGCATATGCCGACCCAGGCGCAGGAAGTGTATGACGTGACCGGCGCGGGCGATACGGTTATTGGCGTGCTGGCGGCGACGCTGGCGGCGGGTAACTCTCTGGAAGAAGCGTGCTACTTTGCTAACGCCGCAGCCGGTGTTGTCGTAGGTAAACTGGGGACTTCAACCGTTTCTCCCATTGAACTGGAAAACGCCGTGCGCGGTCGGGCAGATACTGGTTTTGGCGTGATGAGCGAATCTGAGCTGAAACAGGCCGTTGCCAGCGCCCGCAAGCGCGGTGAGAAAGTGGTAATGACCAACGGGGTGTTCGACATTTTGCATGCGGGGCACGTCTCCTATCTGGCAAACGCGCGCAAGCTGGGCGATCGCTTGATCGTAGCGGTAAACAGCGATGCTTCGACCAAACGTCTGAAAGGCGAAACGCGTCCGGTCAACCCGCTGGAACAGCGGATGATCGTACTGGGCGCGCTGGAGTCCGTCGACTGGGTGGTCTCTTTTGAAGAAGATACACCGCAGCGTCTGATTGCGGGCATCCTGCCGGATCTGCTGGTAAAAGGCGGCGATTATAAGCCGGAAGATATTGCGGGCAGCAAAGAGGTGTGGGCGAACGGCGGTGAAGTGCTGGTGTTGAACTTCGAAGACGGCTGCTCAACGACTAATATCATCAAAAAGATCCAAAAAGACAGCGATAAATAATCGCCGGGAAGTTTGCCGGATGGCGGTGGAAACACCTTATTCGACCTACGAGATTGTGGGCCGGATAAAACGCGTGAGCGTTGCCATCCGGCATTTCTGTTTCTTATTCTTCAGTGGTTTTTTCAACAGGCTGTGGACTGTTTTTCAGCGGTTCAGCTTTACGATGACGCTCTGTCTCAAAGGCGGCGATTGTCGCGTTTTGCTGCAGCATCTTTTCACTCTCCGCACGAGGCGTAGGTTTCATAGGAAAGTGTGAGCCTGGGCTATAAATTTGCGCACATTATGTACAAAACCGTTTCGCGTATAGGGAAATACTGAAATCAGAAAAAGCATATGGCCTTAGCAGATATTCAATAACTGGAGGGTATGCTCATGCACAGCAACATGTATTCAATGAACAATTTCGATTTCCTGGCCCGCAGTTTTGCCAGGATGCAGGCTGAGGGCCACCCTGTTGATATCCAGGCCGTCACGGGCAATATGGATGAGGAACATCGTAGCTGGTTTTGTAAACGTTATGCGCTGTACTGCCAGCAGGCGACAGAGGCGAAGAAACTCGAGCTGGAACACTAACAGAAAAACGGGCCTTGCGGCCCGTTGTCGTTTTTACTCTTGCGGATCGACTGAGGGGATCGCAGGGGCAGGCTTAACTTCTGCCGTTTTTTCACGCGCTTCCAGCTCAGTCAGGCGTTGTTCAAGCAGCGCCAACTTTTCACGGGTACGCAGCAAAACCTGAGTCTGCACATCAAACTCTTCACGGCTTACCAGGTCCAGACGGGTCAGTTGTGACTGCAGCGTTTGACGAATTTTCTTCTCGACGTCTTCCCCAAACTCCCGGATCCCTTTCGGCATCGACTCGTGAACCTGACGAGCAATTTGCTCAATTTTTTTCGGGTCAATCATTGTGGTTTCCCTGAACTGGTACGTGTTGCTGCTTATTGTAGTGCGAATGGGCGCAGGCATAAACCAGAATTGTGTGAAGCTAAGTCGAGTAAAGGCGTTGATGAAGGTAATCAATAGCGTTATAGTTAACCCGCTTATTCTCAGGGCGGGGCGAAATTCCCCACCGGCGGTAAATCAGCTTAATGCTGAAAGCCCGCGAGCGCTTTGGGTGCAAACTCAAAGGTCAGCAGATCCGGTGTAATTCCGGGGCCGACGGTTAGAGTCCGGATGGGAGAGAGTAACGATCCAGTCG
>OKVL01001229.1_pt1 | contig 11312 bp, 6 predicted proteins | sample 1606791 | NCBI WGS metagenome assembly OKVL01 (sample SAMN03281006, study PRJEB24777) | human gut metagenome | isolation source: fecal sample PR165 from 1 month old male Malay infant, vaginally delivered...
GCTATTCCTTGGCAATCGTATATGATTCCACAATTTATTATGATGCGTCAATTAGGTTTGACTGACACGTTATGGTCACTTGTTTTATTACAAGCATTTAATGCATTTGGGGTTTTTTTACTGAAACAATATTACAGCAGTATTCCAGATTCACTATGTGAAAGCGCGCGGATTGATGGGTTAAGTGAGTGGGGAATTTATTGGAAAATTATTTTACCATTAACTAAACCAGCTTTAGCTAGTCTCACGATTATTACTTTTGTGAATACATGGAATGACTATATGGGACCTTTCATTTATTTATCTTCTACTGAGAATAAAACAATTCAGTTAGGTTTGAAAATGTTCGTCGGTTTATTTGATGCTGAATATGCCTTAATCATGGCCGCATCAGTGGTTTCTATTTTACCAGTAGGGATTGTCTTTTTAGCAATGCAAAAATACTTTGTTGAAGGTATTGCTACATCTGGAATGAAGAATTAGGAGGAAGTTTGAATGTTTACTAAGCAAACCTTTGATAATAATATCTATATGAAAATTTTTCGCTGGCTTTACATTTTATTTATCGGTAATCTAGGGCTTCTCTTAGTGAACATTCCTTTTTTCATAGCGGTGATTAGCTTAGACATTGATCCACGAAACCTCCCACTTTTTGTAGTAACGTTGCTGCCGATGGGGGCAGGGATGATTGCACTTTTAGGTTTAATCGATACTTTTAAAGAAGAAAAGGAGCTGGATCCGTTTAAAACTTTTTTCCAAAAGTTTCGTCAGTTTGGGTTAAGAGGCTTTCTTATCAACTTGCTAGGCTTAGGAAGTAGCGTCATCAGTGTGACAGATATATTCTTTTTTGCCAAAACAACGATTGGTAAATGGTTTATTCCATTGATGGTCCTTCTGCTAATTTTTGGGTTAGCTATTATGCTGAATGCTTGGTATTTTCAAGTACGAAACCCGCAAGCTTCTTTTAAAGATGTGTTTCGGATTTCTGTTTACTATGGACTCCGGAAATGGTATGTCAGCTGTCTAAATGTTTTTTTACTATTCTCAATGTTTGCAATGATGTTTTTGAAGCCACAGTTTGGGTTTGTTGTAACCCCTGTCCTTTTCCTAGGGATTATTTATTTAAATACTGGGAAATTGCATGAAAAGCAAAAAAAGAATAAATAATTTTTACCTAATAAGTAATCTCGATTTTCAGGAAAATGAATGAAGGTGGGGTTGCTTATTTTGTTCTTGCCTTGTTTATTAAAGTGGAGGGAGCGAACGAATGAAGAAAAAAATAATTATTTTAAGTAGCTTTTTGATAGGTGCTATTTTTGTGCTCGTTATTTTTACTACCAGCCAGCAAAGTATGATTAATAACGAAGCAATCCAAGTCGAAGAATTAATTGTTTATGGCGATAAAAATATGAATCGTGTAGCGAAGCAATTCTCTGATCAGAATAATTTAACTTCGTTTGGGAAAAATTTCTGGCGCAAAACGTATAACGGAAAATCACCCACTCAGGAACTACTGAAGGTTGCAACGGAGGATTTAGTACAACATAAAATGATTAAACAGCTGGCAACGGAGTTAGAAATAGCCCACTCACAAACATTTGGGCAAGAAAAAAAAGAATGGCAAGACCAAAAGAGCAGTTTAACGCTCTGGCAATTTTTAGATGCAAAAGATCAACAATTACAGGACCAAATAAAAGAGAAATTAATGGAGAAAGAAAAGCCAACGCAAAAAGAATTGCGGCAGGCCTTTGAGCAATTGGATGATAAATATAAAAAGACCGATTACTTTGTTGAAGCAATTGAAATTCCAAATTTTTCAGGTAAGCAAGCAGAATTAGAAAAAATAGCCGAAGCAATCTCTCCGAATCTATCTTATGAGGAGACGTTATTGGAGTGGCAAAATAAATTACCTAATCTTGTTATTGAATCGTATCAATTGAAGAGTGCAGAAATCCAAAAAGAGGATATTTATTCGTTGTCTGTTGGGGAGATTCTTAGTGAAAAAGCTGTTGGTACCGTGGTGAAAGGATACCACGAAAACCAATACTTTTATATTTTTAATAAGGAAGGAGGGCAACTTTTACAGTTTGAAGAAGCACCACAATTTGGCAAAAATGCCTATATCAACACACGCTACAAAGAGAAATTAGCTACGTATCAACAAGCAACCAAAGTAGACTTGTTGGAGAAAGACAGAGAAAAGTTTTTTCAAAATTATCAAAATAAAAACAGTTAAGGAGCAGAAAATGAGAAAAAAAGCGTATTTTAAAAGTGTAACCATCTTCCTTTCTATTTTGCTTGTTTTTTCCCAGCTTCAATTATTTAGTCTTCCTGCTTATGGGGAAACAGTGAGTGATCAACCGTTACTTTTTCGTTCAGTAGGTGTCGCTCAAAGTGGGACGACCTACTATGTGGATGGGGAAGGAGGAAATAATGCCAATGATGGGCAGTCGCCAGCCAGTGCTTGGCGTGATTTTGAAAAAGTGAATCAGACGGAGTTTCAGCCAGGCGACCATCTTCTGCTGAATGCGCAAAGTACCTGGAATAACCAATTGTTGCATCCAAAAGGGAATGGGACAGCGGCACAAAAGATTGTCATTGATTTTTATGATACGAATGACAAAGGAGAAACCATTTTTGAAACAACACGGCGTCCGATTATTAACGGTGGTGGCACCTACAGCACAGGGACTTTCAAACGTGCAATCTCAGGGGCCGTGCAGTTAGTGAACCAAGAATATTGGGATATTTCAAATTTAGAAGTGACAAATACACCAGAGCTAGATAATCTCGAAGGCTATAAGAAACCAGGAGATGCTCAAAGAGCGGGGATATTAGTACTAGGATATGAACAAAATCGAACGTTCAATAGTGTCACGATAAGGAATAACTATGTTCATGATGTTCAAACAGAATATTATTTGAATCTAAGTGGGAATACTGCAACCAAACGATTAAAAGCGGTAGGTGGAATTATTGTTTTAGGAAGTTGGTTTGATGAGAATGGCAATGTAGTAACGGCAGCCAATGATCATCGAACAACGACTGGATTTAATGATATTTTGATTGAAAATAATGTGATTCAACGAGTGGGACTTGAAGGAATTCGAACAAAAGCTGATTCAGATACCTCAAGAGGCAACACTTTCTACAAAACGTTTTCTAATATTACGATTCGTAATAACTATTTAGAAGATATTGCTGGCGACGGGATTGTCTTGTCAGAAGCCAAAAGTGGCGGTGTCGTCGAAGGAAATGTTGCTGTCCGAATGTGCAATGCCGATTATGGTACACAAAATTACGCGGGCGTTTGGGCAATGTCTGTAGATGACGGACTGTTCCAATATAACGAAGTATACGGAATCAAATATGGATTTAACGATGCCGAAGCTTATGATGTGGACATGCAGTCAAACAATGTTATTTATCAATATAACTATTCACATCATAATACTGGCGGCTTTTTATTGCTTATGTCTGATCAAAAAAATTCGGTTATTCGGTACAATATCTCAGCTAATGACGGCGGTGGTAACCGAGGAACAGGTAAAGACAATCCAGGCGGAGCTGGTGGCTACAATTATAAAGAACAAAGTATTTTCCATTATTGGGTGAAAAATGATGGAGCGGCAATGCCAACTATCCACAATAATACGATTTATGTTGGCGACGGCATTTCAACATCATTATTTGGTGAAGGAAATAGTTCTGACAACAGTGGTACAGTAGCCAATTTTTACAATAATATTTTATACAAAGAAGGTACCGGACAATTAAAATTCTTATCTAATTATCCAACAAATGGGACACAACCAATTGAACGTAAAATGGTCGATAATCCAGAAAAATATTTCAAAAATAATGTTATTTGGCCAAAAGAAATTGCTACAGAAAAAAGTGGTGCAACTGTTGAAAAATTAGTATCAAGTGGAAACATTTTTGAAAAACCACAATTAGAAATCACAGATAACCCTGAAAAAGTGAAAGAGTTGGCAGAGCAAGAATTTACGACATTGAAACCAACAAAAGATAATGTGGTTGAATTTACTTCCAAAGAACGCTTACGTCAGCGAGCACAAATGTTCCAATTAAAAGAAACCTCGCCAGCGATTGGTAAAGGTTTGTCGGAAGTGAACAGTGCGGCAGAAGACTTCTTTGGAAATAGCTTGAAAAATAAAGTTTTAGATATTGGTGCGCAACAAGCATCCACAATTGAAAAAAGTATTCGTTATCAAAATCAAGTGTTAGAAATTAGTTCGGCAACAGGTGTGTATCCTAATTTGCCAGAGCAAGTTGAACTAACGTACGAAGAAGTCGTTAATGAAGAAGTGGTTGCGACAGGCAAAAAAGAATTTAAGTTACAATGGGAAGCAATCCCTCAAGAAAAAATTAATACAGCAGGCACAGTTGAAGTTGCAGCAACAGTTATCGGCTTACCGATAGATGCTGTCAAAGTAACAGCCAAGGTCTCTTTTGAGGGTGAACTTGGTGAAGGAAAAGACACCGTTAAACTAAAAACAGCTCAAACTGCCTATGTTCAAAAGAGTGATGGTAACCGAGCATACTCTGCTATAGCAGGCGGTACTGCTGCCATTAGTTCAGGAGACGCCTATAAATATCCTTATGGAGTAAACTATACGGGCAATTACGCATTAAAATTAAAAAATGCTAGTTCTGCGGGGTATAATCGCCGGATTTACGTTGAAATTGATACACAAGAATTGAAGAACTATCAATCACTAAAAAGTGCCAATTTAGAATTAAATGTGATGCGTTATGATGCGTGGAATGGTGCTGGAAATACAAATGATGAACGTTTGAAAAATACGCAGTTCCAAGTAGATGTTTATGGAACAGATACTAATTGGATGAGTAACACCATTACTTGGAACAATGGCCCAAATAATTTAAATGTACCAAATGAAGAATTTATTGCTCGACAATCTTTTACAAATAGTTCAATTATGAATAATCAAAATACAATCTCTATCGATATTAGTAACTATCTACGGAAGCTAATTCAAAGTGGTGAGAAAATTCCAGCCAAGTTAAGTTTCTTATTAGCGATTACAGACAGTCGTTTGCCTGGTTATGATTCTGATAATGCTGGGTTTGATGCTTTTTCAAAAGAAGGCGCACAAAAGGCCTATCAAGACTTTTTAGCAGGCAAATTGACCTTGCCAACTGGTCAACAGCTAACAGAGGATAGTTTAGCTCCTAAAATTGTTTTATCGAATGTTTTCGAAGTCAAACATGAGTCGATTGAGGTCACGACAGAAGCGGGTCAAGCCCCTAAACTACCAGAAAAAACAACTATTTTTTATTCGGATGGTTCACAACGAGAAGTGACTGTCAATTGGTCAGAAGTTCCAGCATCTTCTTATCAAAAAGAAGGAATATTCACTGTTGTAGGACGAGCAGCAGGTGTCTCAATGCCAATTATTGCCAATGTAAAAGTCACCGCTAAACATATTGTTGGATTCAAGGAATTGCCTGCGCTGGATCGACTAACAGGCACCTCGCGAGGCGAACTGAATTTGCCAACTGAAGTAATTGCAAAATTAGATGATGGTAGCGAAACGAAATTGAAGGTTATTTCTTGGGATGACGATGTTAGTAATTATTCGCCAAGTAGCCCGCCAGGTACTTACCAGTTCCCTGCTGCAGTAGAAGAAAAAATAGGAATTGCGAATCCTGATGAACGAAAAATCTTCCAAGTCGTGCAAACTCATGCGATTCCTGAAAGAATTCAATTTGCTACAGAAACAGCCACTATAAAATCAGGCGAAAATTATCAAATTCAATCTAAAGTGATTGGTCAAGCGCCGCACACAGAAACGGATGCTTGGAGCTCGCAAGTAACGTATGAGTTGGTTACACCAGATGCTGGCAATACAGTAAGTGTAGATGAAAACGGTCTGATTAGGACAGAAGCAACGACTGCTGCAGGAAATTATCAAATCAAAGTAACAAGCAAAGTTTTGCCGATAGTGACTGCACAATTTTCAATTAAAGTCACAAAATAAACGAACTGTTTGAAGAGACTGGAACAAGAATTGCTGTACCTTGCAATCTTTCTAGTCTCTTCGATTATCTAGAATCAATAAATATTCTATTGCCTACTATTCATTCTTTTTAAAACAAGGTAAAATAATAAATGAAAGTAAACGATAAAGGTGTGTAGACAATGAATACTATCTTAACAGGTGATCGTCCAACTGGTAAATTGCACCTAGGACATTACGTAGGTTCCTTAAAAAAACGAGTAGAAATGCAAGCAGACCCTACAAATCAATTATTTGTCATGATTGCAGATTTACAAGCATTGACAGATAATGCAAAAAATCCCGAAAAAGTTTCAGCCAATGTTTTAGAAGTTGCTTTGGACTATTTAGCAGTTGGTTTAGACCCTACGAAAACAACAATTTTTATCCAATCGCAAATTCCACAGTTAGCTGAATTAACAATGTACTATCTAAATTTAGTGACCACGTCACGTGTTCGTCGGAATCCAACGGTCAAAGCAGAAATTGAGCAAAAAAAATTTGGGGAAGGTGTTCCGACAGGATTCTTTATATATCCCGTTTCACAAGCAGCTGATATTACTGCCTTTCAAGCGAATTTAGTCCCGGTTGGGGAAGATCAAAAACCAATGTTGGAACAAGCGCAAGAAATTGTGCATAGTTTTAATCAGACGTACGGTGAAGTTTTAGTTAGACCGGAAGCTGTGTTACCACCAAAAGGCATGGGACGCTTGCCAGGAATTGATGGCAACGGAAAAATGAGTAAGTCTTTAGGCAATGGTATTTATCTTTCAGATCCAGCTGAAGTGGTACAGAAAAAAGTAATGAGTATGTATACCGATCCAAATCATATTCGTATAGAGGACCCAGGACAAGTTGAAGGAAATATGGTCTTTACTTACTTGGATGTTTTTGGGAAAAATAAAGAATATATTGAAGAATTAAAAGAGCACTATCGCCATGGCGGTTTAGGAGATGTGAAAATTAAACGTTACTTAATTGATGTCCTAGAAGAAGAACTCGCACCGATTCGTCGACGTCGTGAAGAGCTGGCTAAAAATCCAGAAGCGATTATGGAAATGTTGCATAAAGGAAGTCTTGCTGCTGAAAAAGTGGCAGCACAAACCTTAACAGAAGTCAAAAAAGCAATGGGAATTCAATATTTCTAAGCAATAAAAGAACTGGAACGAGTCAAAAGAAGAATGACTTGTTCCAGTTCTTTTTAAGTGGTTTGAAATTGACTATTATATAAGCTGGCGTAAAGAGTCGGAGCTTGTAATAGTTCCTGATGCGTTCCTTTTTCAATAATATCGCCATTTTTCATCACTAAAATTAAATCAGCATTTTCAATTGTGGATAATCGATGAGCGATAACGAAGCTTGTTCGATTTTCTGTGACAGTTTCCATCGCTTTTTGAATATGGGCTTCTGTTCGTGTGTCCACACTCGAAGTTGCTTCATCGAGAATAACAACGGGCGGATTTGCTAAAATGATTCGGGCGATGGTTAATAACTGTTGTTGCCCTTGTGATAATGCACCATTTTCGCTAGAAATAATTGTGTCATATCCTTGAGGAAGGGTCCGAATAAAATGATCACATTGAGCAATTTTAGCTGCTTCAATTATTTCTTCACGAGAAGCGTCTTTTTTTCCATAGGCAATATTATCTGCTACGGTTCCTTCAAATAGCCAAGTGTTTTGTAAAACCATGCCAAATAAATTTCTTAGATTTTGTCGAGAAAGTTTCGTAATATCAATCCCATCAAAAGTAATGGCACCTTGATTTATTTCATAGAAACGCATTAATAAGTTGACTAATGTTGTTTTACCAGCGCCGGTGGGTCCCACAATGGCCACTGTTTTTTTCGGTTGAACAGAAAAATCAACATTTTTCATTAAAATTTTTTCTGGTGTGTAGCCAAATTGAACATTTTTAAATTCAATGGCTCCTTTAGGAGAAGAAATAGTTTCTAAATGAGTTGCTTCTGGCTGTTCATCAGCTTCATCTAAGATAACAAAAATCCGATCAATGGAAGCCATCGATGCTTGAATTGAGTTAATGACATAAGAAGCGGTAGAAATCGGCTCAGAAATTTGGTTGATATATTGCAAATACGCTTGCAAGAAACCAATCGTAATACCACCAGATAAAACGAGCATTGCGCCTAAGATAGCACTAATAATAAAAGCCAACTGATTAATAAAACGAATAGCTGGATAAATCGCAAAATTTAGAAACTGTGCTTTTTTAAAGGCACGATAATGTTGTTGATTAACAGCATCAATTGTTTTTTCAGCATTTTGCTGTTGATTAAAGGTTTTTGTGACCAAATTTCCTGCTAAATATTCTTCCATCTTATTATTTAATTGACCTAATTCAGCTTGACTTTGATCAGCAAACACCTTGTTTTTATTCGCGATTTTTGTCGTCATGAAAGTACTGCCGCCAATTAGGAGCAACACTAAAATGGTTAATTTTGCATCAATATAGAACAACATGATTCCTGCAAAAAGGATAGTCACGACGGAAGTGAAAAATTGGTTGATGCCTGTTAAAAGAACTTGTGACAATTGGTTTAAGCCAGTTGTTGAACGACTAATGATATCGCCCACTTGGTGATTGTCAAAGAAGGCCATTGGTAAAGTTTTAAACTTTTTTGTCACTTCTTTTCTAATTCTTAAAGTAACCCGTTCGCTTAAAGAAGCCATTGCTCGTTCCTGAATAAAAGAAGTGATACTACTAATGATTGAAAAGAGAATTAAAAGTAAGACGGGACCTAAGAGCGCTTCTTCAACTAAAGGAAGTGTCATACCTTTGAGCCCGACACGCTTGATAGCTTCTAAGAGGTTATCAATCCCGATTGCCATAATATAGGTCATGGCAACAATTAATAAGTTTCCAATTAAACTGCAGATCATTAGACCATAAAAGATTGGATGCTCAGGTTTAATCATTTTCCAGAAACGTTTAAAGCTTTGAAGATTCATTGTTTTTTTCATTGTATGGCTTGAAAAGAAAACTTTCTTTCAAGCAGTCACATCCTTTCTTTAATTACTTGGGTAAGATACCTTGCGATTTAGCAAAGTCTTGGTAATAGCTATTAGTGGTAAGTAAATCAGCGTGGGTGCCTTGACCAACAATCCTTCCTTCATCTAGGACGATAATGTTGTCAGCGTTCATGATTGTACTTAACCGTTGAGCAACAATGAGTAAAGTTTTGTCCGACATTTGTGCATGTAAAGCGGCACGTAGAGCGGCATCAGTTTTGTAATCTAATGCGGAAAAGCTATCATCGAAAATATAAACGTCTGCCGGTTTGATTAAGGCTCGTGCAATACACATTCTTTGTTTTTGACCACCAGAATAGTTGGACCCGCCTTGTGCTACGAAACTTTCAATCCCTTGTGGTAAGGAATCGATAAATTCAGAAGATTGTGAAATTTCTAGTGCCGTTCTTATTTCTTCTGTAGTTGCTTTGGCATTTCCCATTAATAAGTTTGATAAGATTGTCCCACTGAAAAGAAAGGCTTTTTGTGGCACATAACTGATGACTTGGCGAATCGTTTGCTGAGATAATGAGCGGATATCTGTGCCAGAATAGCTAATCGTGCCGGCTGTGACCTCATTTATTCGTAAAAGTAACTTAACTAAAGTACTTTTACCAGCGCCAGTTGCACCAACAATCGCCGTTGTTTTTCCTTTAGGAATGACAAAACTAACATTTTCTAAAACAGGATCAGCTGTTTCTGTGTATTGAAACGTGACGTGATCGAAGCAAATCAAGGCTTTCTCAGGATGATAAGCAATGGTTGCTTCAGTGTGAGGATCGCTAATTTCAATTTCTTCTGACAAAACTTCTTGCAAGCGATTCAAGGAAGCAACGGACCGTGGAATGACAACTAATACCATAGCCGCGATCATTAAGTAGGCCAAAGTTAGAAGCGTATATTCAATCACAGCTGTAACGGTGCCAATTTGTAGGGTGCCTACTGCAACTAAATTACCGCCAAACCACAAAATAGAGGCGTACACAACGCCCATTAATAAAAAGGCAACGGGAGTAATCCAAGCAAAGATTTGATTCACTTTACTCATGCGTTCAGCATAATTTTTAAATGTTTGATTGGTTCGCTGCTCTTCAAAATCTTGATTATTGAACGCACGAATCATATTAATTCCAGTAAAGAACTCTCGTAAAGTCGTAGTAATTCGATCCATTTTTGGTTGAATTTTTAAAGATAAAGGGGTACCTTTTTTCATTAAAAAATAAACAACGACTAAGTAAAATACGATGGAAGCCAATGTTACCCAAGCGAGTGAAACTGAATAAGAAAATGTCATCACTAAGGCAAATAAACTAATAATAGGCGCTGGAAAGATTAATTGGCAAAATAGCACAATCATTGTTTGAACATTATCTACATCGTTGGTCATTCTAGTTAGCAAAGAATTTGAACCAAACTTATCAACATTTTTCATCGAGAATTGTTGAAATTTTTTAAAGAACAATCCTCTAACTTGAAAACCAAATTTAGCAGCTACTAAAGCAGACAAATAGCTAGAAATAATTGCGGCAATTGTTCCAATGAATGCCACAAGAAACATTTGTATGCCAATCGTTTTAATTACTTGTTGGTCACCGCTAACGATGCCCACATCAATCAACTTGCCAACTAATTTAGGGACGCCAAGGGTTCCTGCGATTTGCAAACAGATGGTTAAAGTTGTCGCAAGAACAATCCATTTATTTTCTTTAATAAACTCTTTCATTAATTTCATGAAATTTCCTCCTTAAACAATACCGTTTTAGCTGTTACAAAGAGTCATTGTACACGTTCAAGTAACTTGAATGTCAACAGTAGAAATGCTAAACTTTTTGATGGAGGGAACAGTATGGAAAAAAATTACACAATAAAAGATGTTTCTGAGTTGTTAAATATCCCTAAGTCCACGATTCGTTATTGGGACGAGCAAGGGTTGATTAGTACAACACGCAATGAAGAAAACGGATATCGAACCTTTGATTTAGAAGATTTGTTCAAAAAGTTTATTCAAATAAAGAGTTTTTGGCTGAAATACAAGTCAAAAACTCTTTTCTTTTTATTTGAAATAAGTTAAGTTAAGATTAAAATAGAATGAATAAAGGAGGCTGAGAGATGGAAATGACAATTTCGGGGTTACGAGAAAGGCTGCAAGAAGCCGATGAAAAACAATTAAGTGAATTAATCTGTCAGATATACAAACATTCAGAAGTTGCTCAACAAATCGTGGATTCAACTCTTTTGGA
>OKVL01001258.1_pt1 | contig 11132 bp, 9 predicted proteins | sample 1606791 | NCBI WGS metagenome assembly OKVL01 (sample SAMN03281006, study PRJEB24777) | human gut metagenome | isolation source: fecal sample PR165 from 1 month old male Malay infant, vaginally delivered...
CTTCTATACTATCTTCCTATAAAGTTCTTACTCTTTTAAGTATCAGCTTCTGTCAATAAAAGTCCTCATTTGGCATTGCTAATCTGAATACAGTATGACTACTTGTTGCCGCTATTTTTTGCTGTTATTTTACTCTTTAATTGAAGCGCTAGAAACGCTGTCAACTGTTGGCTTTTCGGTCGCTGACTCTTCTTCATGGACTGATGCACTTGAGACACTATCTGCCGTTTCTGGCGCTTCTTGGAGGCACCACTGACTGCATCGACGTTTTTTCCACCGACTAATTCTTGCCCAGTTTGTTTTAAATACCAATCAACAATTGGTTTAAAGTCTAAAATATACTCATTAATTCCCGCGTAATTTCCATTATCATCATACATCGCTTGATAGTTATGCACTACATAGGTATCTGGTCCGTGCATTGGAACATGAACGCGAATAGCATCTGTTTTTCCTGACCGTAATTGTTGAATCACCCATTCTACATTTTTCAATGCTTTTGGCGGATGGCAATTCGCTAATGGATTACCAACTTGTCCTGGTTGCCGTTTAGCAAACATTTCTTCAGCAACCATTTTTTTATTGTAATATAAAAATTGATTGTTACTGTCTGCATAAGTCAATTCCATTGGCATTGATTTTAAGAAATAATTTAGCTGATCTACGGTTAAAATGCCTCGATCTAATTTTACATATGTGTCGCCTTCCACAGCCTGAACCGCTTCTGCTGCTTGTTCTACCCAATCATCTGCTGCCATATCAACCCCTTCGATCGTTGTTTCAATGGTTCCTTTTGCATGTAAATCTTCAGGTAAGTCTTTTGGCTTAGCCCCTTCTAATTTTGAAATCACATCAATGAATTCCACGAATTTTTGTAATGTGCTTTCTAAAAATTGACGTGTTCCCTCCGCAATTAAGTTGCCGTTTTCATCAAATGCTTCTTTAGCTTTTCCTAATAAAAACTCGTTTCCAGGCATCACGATTGCATTGACACCAGGTGCATCAAGAATTTGACGGAGATGTAATTGCGCACGCGAGGTTCCTTGATCATAATAAGAGCAACCAACAATCATTACTGGTTTATTTTCCAGCGGATGAATTTTGAAAGATAACCATTCTAACACACTTTTCAAACCGGCAGGAATGGTATGGTTATGTTCGGGCGTCGCAATAATTACGCCGTCTGCTTGTAAAATTTTGCGATTCATATTCTGAATCAAGACACTGTTCGTTTGATCCTTACTTTGATTAAACATTGGAATATCTTTAATTTCTAAAATTTCCAAGTCGAACATTTTATAAAACTCTTTGCCAATATATTGCAGTAGTAACCGATTATAAGAAGAATCAGCGTTTGATCCGACGATCCCAATTAATTTCATTTTATTCACTCCATTTCGTTAAATCGTTTCCCATGAGAAATTTTCTGCTTCTTTTTTATTTTGCGCATGCGCATGTTTCAGCTGTTCTGTAATTTCAATAAATACACAAAAATCTGCAAACAAACCAGCTAGTTTATCTATTTGTTCTGAATCTTTTAACGCATTGTTTTTATCAAAAGCTTGTAAGGAATGCGCTAATAAAAATTCAGAGCTTGGCATAATTCGTGCTTTCAATTCAGGAGCATCTAAAATTTGACGCAGATGCGCTTGTGCTCTAGAGGAACCTAACGTGCCATAGGATGCACCAGTAATCATAACTGGTTTATCAACAAACGGAAAAATCCCGTAAGATAACCAACTTAGGGCATTCATCAAAGAAGCCGGCACCGCATGGTCATATTCAGGCGTACTGATAATGACGCCATCTGCTGCTTCAATTTTTTCAGCAACCGTTTTAACTATTTCTGGCAAAACTTTGTCTTCTGGCTTGTTAAACATAGGAAAGTCAACAATTTCAACTAGTTCAATGTCAGCCTCCTGCGCAAAATAGTGTTGCATAAATTGCAAAAGTTGACGATTGGTTGATTGCTCTGAGTTCGTTCCTACTAAGCCGATAATTTTTTTCATAATGAGCTGTCCTTTCTTTTTCGGTTCTATGAATGGATAATGTGAAGAGTATCTGCTAACCCGCTGCTATATAAAATTTGCTGGTCTTGTGTAATGATGACTCCTTCAATCCCATCTAGTTGATTGAGGATTTCAAGCGCTTCTGGAATTGGATAACCAAATAAACGCGTTGTCCAAATCTCACCATCCACTGAAGCATCCGAGATAATTGTGATGCTGGCCATTTCAGTTTCCAATGGGTATCCGGTTGTCGGATCCAACAAATGGTGATAGACTCGCCCAGCTTCGGTTAAACTTCTTTCATAAATGCCCGACGTCACAACCGATTGATTAGCCACTTCGACAAGTAAGCTGATTGTTTCTCTGGATTCTTGCGGATTGCGAATACCAATTCGCCATTTTTTGTTTTGATGCGTAGAGGGCCCCAACGTCACAATATTGCCGCCCAGATTAATCAAAGCAGACGTCACATGGACTTCTTTCAAATAGGCAATTAGTAAATCAGCGATATAGCCCTTTGCTAAAGCCCCCAGATCTAATTTCATTCCTTCTTCTTCCAAAAAAACCGTTTGTTTTAAGGGATTTAAGTGAATCTTTTCTGGATTAATTTTTTTCAAACAGGCTTTAATCTCCTTTTCTGACGGGACACGGGCATCTTTAAAACCGATTCGCCACGTTTGAACTAGTGGGCCAATGGTAACATTCAAATGACTAGCTGGATCACAACTATGCTTTTTCCCTAATGCAATTAATTGATACAACTCTGGATGAACGCTGACTGGTTTTTGCCCAGCTTGTTGATTGACAGCCATCAGTTCCGAAGTTGAATCATTTGCACTAAAGCGTTGTTCATAAGTGATCAATCGTTGATGCACTTCTTCTAGAATTTTTTCAGGTTCTTCATGGTCTACAAATACATCTATTACTGTGCCCATCAAATAAATAGTTTGACTTTGTTGCACCTCAAGACTTCCTCTCCACGAAAGATTGTGTTTTATTTCACATTTATTCACAAATGAATCATACGCCTTTATTTGATGCCAGTCAAGTCGTTTATATATTTTTTTATATAAAATAACGACCTTAAAATTTTCATTTAAGGTCGTAACGTGTCTTTAACTCTTTTAAAAAACGCTTTTTTTATTATATTTTTAAAATAAATATATAATTTTCTATATAAACTAATTCTCCTTAGATAAAATTGTTTCTTTCAATGTTTGAATTGCTTCCAACAAGATGCAGTTTTTATTGATTTTTGCATACGCGCGGGCATCTTGTAGTAGTTCTAAAATTTGCTCTTGCGGCTTTTCTTCAGCTAAGGCATTTTTCGCAAGTTGGAAAGCTGCTCTTGCCAAGTAATACGTGACGTGATTATCAGAACAGATGGAAATCGCATACTCTAACAAAGCATCACTTGTTTCTAAATCGCCTTTTTCTGCATAAAAAACACCACAGTGAAAGACAACATTTAATACTCGCCAAGTATCTTCCATTGATTGAATAGTATAGAGATAAATTTCCTTGAAGACCTTATTGAAATAAAATTCGGCTTTCTCAATTTCGCCTTCTTTGGCATAGGCCATGCCAATTCCAGTAAAAGCTAACAAACGGTAAATATCGCTCGTGTATTTTTGCTCTTCAAACAGAAGTTTTTCAAAGGTAAATAAGCAATCCATCAACGAAGCATTTTGAAAAATCATGACAAAGCCTTGTAAATAATAATATTCTAATAACAGTTGGGAATCTTTGATTTCATCAAAAGGAATATTTTTTAAAATTGTTTGCAATTGGTCATGTTCGCTGGTAATCAAGAAGAATTCTGCTTCTTCCATTTTTTCAAGAATTTCAGGTTGTTTAATCCCTACGCGCGGGAAGAGTTCCCCCAAAGGTAGCTCTAAACGATTACATAGTTGGATCAATATTTTTAAAGTTGGGACTTGACCATTCTTTTCAAAGCGACTAACCGTAACTTGCGTACAAATCCCTTTAGCCAATTCACTTTGCGACAAACCACGTGCTTTGCGTTTTTCTATAAACCGTTGTATATTCATTGCTTTTCCTCTCATTCTCATCTTCTCAAACTTACTATAATACAACTTACCTTAAAAATATATATAGAAAAAGAAAAATGTTTATAACAAAAAAGAACACAGACAACTCTTTCATTAAAAGTTTGTCTGCGCTCTATTAGAACCTGAATCACTAAACGTCAATTCAGCGTTATTTAATCAATCCGATACGTCATACTTGCTTTGTTTAGAGAGCAGCTCTTTTTTTAGCTTCTTTCACAAACGTATTCATGGCCTGATATAATTTTTCCTTGATTTCTTTGAGATTAGCTTGTTGTAATTCTTTATTGGCAACTAACTGTTGACCGTTCACCCAAACGGCTTCAACATTGCTAGCATTTGCTGAATAAACCAACGCTGAATAGGCATCAAAAATCGGAAACATATTAACTGATTGCGTTTCAATTAATGTTATATCCGCTTTTTTGCCCACTTCCAATGAGCCGACTTGCTCCGCCAAACCTAATGTTTTAGCGCCCCCCATCGTTGCCAGATAAACAATTTCTTTCGCAGGAAACAAGGAGCGATCTTGGTGTGCTGTCTTATGAAAATTCGCAACCATGCGCATTTGGGTGAATAAATCTAATGTATTCCCACTACTAGGTCCATCCGTGCCTAAACCGACAATAATCCCTTGATCAAGCATTTGCTTAATCGGCGCTACGCCTTTGGCTGATTTAGTATTCGCACCGATACAATGAGCGACACGCGCTTTTCCATTAGTCGCAGCTAAACTCGCAAGATCTTCATCTGTTGCCAAAATACAATGCGCTAAAATAAACGGCTCGCTCAAATAACCCAGTTCTTCTAAGAAAGCAATTGGTGTTTTTTGATAGGCTTTTTCAAACTCAGCCATTTCATAAGTCATTTCAGCAACGTGCATGGTCACAGGAACTTGGTATTGCCGACTAAGTTCAATAATTTTCGCCAACACTTCTGGTGAATTGGTATTCGGTGCATGCGGCGCAAGCATAGGCGTAATCAACGGATGACCTTGCCACTTGCGAATAAAGGTTTCCGCGTAAAAAAGACCGCCTGAAGGTTCTGGACTATCACAAGTGGGCATATCAATGATCGTCTCTCCGAGCAAAGCACGAACACTCATTTTTTCACAACTTTTAGCAATTTCATCTTCAAAATAATACATATCACAAAAGCTCGTAATACCACTCAGTAACATTTCAGCAATTGCATAATCACTACTGCATCCTACTAATTCTTTTGTCATGAATTGTTCTAATGGAAAAAGAAAACGCCGGAGTCGATCTGGCACATCGTCTCCTAACGAACGAAACGGAATCATGCCTACATGGGTATGGGTGTTAATCATCCCAGGCATTAAAATTCCATTTTGGCCATCGATTACTTGATTTGCAGCCATTCGCTTTTCATCAAGTGTGGTCATTGGTGCTAATTCCACAATTGTGTCTTCTTCAATCACTAAATAGCCGGCTTTGATTTCTGAAAATTGCTCATCCATTGTTAGTATATGCACATTTTTAATGAGTGTTTTCATGCAAAAGAACTCCATCCTCTGGAAAAACTAATGGATAGAAACGTTGTGACTTCGTATCCATCATCCCAAAATCTGTCACTTTAATGGCTGGCGAGACAGGCAATGATAGTGTAGAAAAGGACATGATTTCATTCATATTTTGATAGCCTAACGCTTGCATAGCTTGTCGGACTTTTTGTAAAGAAGCGCCTAATTGATCAATCGGTGCTTGCGATAAAATCCCACCAATTGGTAAAGGACAAGTTGCCATCACTTGCTGATCCGAAGCAACCAAATAGCCGCCTTGCATCGCTAATAATTCATTCTGCGCTAACAGAATATCCTCAATCGTATTACCCATCACCATTAAATTATGATGATCATGGGCCCAGGTTGTCGCAATGGCTCCTTTCTCGGAAAGGGGTTGATCCATTAAAGAAAAAGAAATATTACCATTTTTTCCGTAACGTTCCATCACAATTAATAAGGCACAGTTGGCTTTTTGCCATTGCAACAATCCATTTTCAACAGGAATTTCTTTTGTAATTCGCTCTGTAAATGTGCCAATTTCTTGTTTTTGAATCACATTACAACGAACTGTTTCTTTTGTTGTAGCCACCTTTAAAAGTAAATCTTCTTCTGTTAACTTTTTACATTGGATGGTTTGTTGGTAAGCGGCTGGAAACTCTTCAATTTTTTCTGGATAATGGAAGGGCTCGCCTTTTTCAAAAACAACCTTTCCAGATTTATAAACCGTAGTAATATCAAAACTTTCTAAGTCATTTAATAACAAAAAGTCAGCTTTTTTACCAGGTGCAATTTCGCCACGATCATGGAGACCCATTCGTTTGGCCGGCGTATAAGTTGCCATATAAATGGCTTTTTCGATAGGCAATCCTGCATGAACGGCTTTTTTGACATTTTCATTTAGATGACCTTTTAGCAAATCATCAGCCATCACGTCATCCGTGATAATACTTGCATAATTGTAGAAGTCATTGTCTACTATCACCTGAATGTTTTCAGGAGTGATTGATTTATTTTGAAATTGAATAAAGACACCCGCTTCAATTTTTTCTTTTAACGTTTTAGGAAATTGATGAGTATGATCTGAAGTGATACCGCTATATAGAAAATCTGCTAACTCTTGATCTTCGATTTTAGGACAGTGGCCTTCTAAAGGCATGGTTGGTCGTTGTTTTTGGCACAAATCGATAATTTGACGAATTAAAGAATCTGGCTCATAGGAAATCCCTTTAAAATTCATGGCTTCCCCTAAACAAATCACTTTTGGTTCTTTGAGTAATTCTGCTACTTCTGCTAAGCCGATAATCCCACCAGTTGTTTCTAATTCGGGAGTGGTCGAAGGAACCGAAGAAGGAATTGCGTGAAAGATATCTAGTTCTGTTTCAGCGGCCATAAAAGCTTTTAAGCCTTCTAAGCCAAATACGTTAGCCATTTCATGGGCATCGGCAATCACCGTTGTCACACCGTAACGCACTACTGCTTTGGAAAAAATAGTAGGTGTCGTCATGGAACTTTCAATATGCATGTGTGCATCAATTAAGCCGGGAATCATCCATTGATTCTCGGCATTAATTGTTTTTTGGGGCTGCAAATTGACGTTCTCTTCTTCATAAATGTAATAAAATTTATCATTTTTAATCGCAACATTTCGTTGAACGAATGTTTGAGTGACTGTTTGATACAGCCACACATTTTTTAGTAATACATCGACGTTCATTTTGTCCCTCTTTTCTAAAACTATTGATTCATCGTCCGATTCCATTGATCAATCCAATCCGCTAGTTGACTATTAATAAAATTAAAATCGACTGTTTTGGCACGTTCGGCAATGGCACCATATGTTTTATTTTTCGCTTCTTTTTCGCTTAACGTTACTTGTTGATTTGTAGGTCCTTCATTTAATGAAATCGCTTTGGCCTTTTGTGATTCTTCACTAATCCGTGCGTTAACAAATTTAAAGGCGGTTTCTTTGTTTTGTGCTTTTTTAGGAATATTGACTGTATTATAGTTGGCATACGTGCCGCTTTCTGGGACGACATACGTCACGTTTTCTGCTGCGCCTTGAATAATATCAACCGCAAAATCAGCAACCACAGCTGCTTCAATTTCACCAGATTGGAACATATTAGCTAAGTCTGACGATTTTGAATACGTTTTAACAACGTTTGGTTTTAATTCTTTCATCGCTTCAAAAGCGGCCTTCCCGTTATCTTTTGTAATATCTTGACCAGCATGTTCACTGGCAACGTATAACATTAAAGGACCTGCCGTCGTGGCAACGTCTGGAACAGAAATTTTACCTTTCAAATCAGCTGACCATAAGTCATCCCAGTTTTTAATTTCTTTGCCTAATTTTTCTTTGTTGTAAACAATCCCGATACTGTTTACAGCGATTGGTACGCCAGCACCACTTTCAAAAACCTCTTTTGCTCCCGGCGTTAACTGACTTAAATTAGGTACTTCTTTTTCTGTAATTTTTTCAAATAACCCTTCTTTTCCACCTTGTGCTGCATTTGCTTGTGCTAATTCAATGACATCAATTCCCGCATTGGGATTATTTTTTAATTTCGTAAAGCGGTCTGCGCTATTGCCTACTTCTAAGGTAACTTTCGCTTCATTCTCTTTTTCAAATGGAGCGATGATGTCTTTTTTGACAATATCTTCACTTAATCCGAAAGTTGAAACGACTAAAGCATTACTTCCACCTTTGCTCTCGCTTTTCGTAGTTGCTTCGCTGTTTCCACAAGCAGTCATTAATAACGTTGCAGCGACTAATGTCCCTAAAATTACGCGTTTTTTCATTTTTAAATCTTCCTCCAAAATGGTTTTTATTTTTCTAAAATAACTAATTTCTCAGCTGGAAAAGCCAAGTGAATGGTTTCGTTTGTTTCATATAACTGTTCACTTGTTCCATTAACCAGCAATGTACCTAACGCTGTTTCCACTTCATATTGATAGCTTTTCCCTAAAAATGTTCGGACAGCGACAGTACCTGCGACAGTATTAGTAGCAGCTTCTGAAACAATCTCAATGTCCTCTGGACGAATCGTTGCCACCGTCGTTGTAACATTTGGTTCAGGATTAGTCGTTTTCACTATTTGATTTGTTTGTGTCCGATAATGACCGGCTTCCATTTTTTCGACAGAGAAAAAGTTTTCAAAACCGATAAATTCTGCAACAAACTTAGTACGAGGCAAACGATAAATCGTTTCTGGTGAATCATATTGTTCAATCACGCCATTATTCATAATGGCCACTTTATCTGAAATAGAAAAACATTCTTCTTGGTCATGTGTGACAAAAACTGTCGTAATGCCTAATTGTTGTTGAATCCGTTTGATTTCAATCCGCATTGCCACTCGCAATTTTGCATCTAAATTACTCAACGGTTCATCTAGTAGTAATAGTTTAGGTTCAATAATCAGAGCACGTGCTAGCGCAACCCGCTGTCTTTGACCACCAGATAATTGTTTTGGATAACGGTCGCCCAAGCTTTCTAAACCACATACTTTTAGCATTTCCGTGACTTTTTGGTCCATGGTTTGTTTGCTTTCTTTGCGTAATTTCAACCCAAAAGCGACATTTTCTGCAATCGTTAAATGGGGAAATAACGCATAGCTTTGAAAAACCATCCCGAAGTTTCTTTTATGGACAGGAACCTTTGTTAGTTCTTCTTGGTCAACGAAAAACTGTCCGTCGTTTGGCTTAATTAATCCAGCAATCACTCTTAGCGTAGTCGTTTTACCACAACCACTCGGTCCTAATAAAGAAACTAATTCTCCTTTTTCCATTGAAATATTTAAATCTTTTAAAATATCTTGTTTTCCGTCATAGCTGACGCGAATATCTTTTAAATCCACAAAAGTCAAAATTTTCTCCTCTTTCTATCTCGTGCTTCTTCCATGTTTTAGGCAATGGAAGCTAGTCCCAACGTTTTTTCAATTAAAAACATTAAGCCCATTGTTAGTAGCATCAACAATACAGAAATTGCTGAAACAGTTGGATCATAATTGTATTCCATATAACTTAATAAAGAAGTAGGCAGCATCGTCACACCGGGACCTGATAAAAACATCGATACAGGAACATTGTTAAACGAATTGACAAATGCTAACATAAAGGCTGCAAAAATTCCTGAAGACACATTGGGTAAAACAATTTGAATAAAAGCTCGCAATCTTGTACAACCTAATGTCCAAGCTACTTCTTCCATTGAATAATCTAGTTGTTCCATACTTGACCCAACCACTCGAATAATATAAGGCAAACTAATTAAAAAATGCCCCATTAATAATCCTTGAAAGACAGGCAAACCTAATTTAATAACAATATATTGAAATAACGTATACCCGACCACAATTCCTGGAATCACAGTTGGGGATAAGAAAAAGCTTTTAATAAAGTTGCGCCCGCGAACGGAATAACGTGCCAGCGCATAGGAAGCCGGAATCCCTACTATTAATGCTAAAACAGTTGCTAATACCCCAATCAACAAGCTTAACTTAAAACTGTCCATAAACGTTTCCGATTGTAAGGCTTTGGCGTACCAATCTAAAGTAAATCCTTTAATCGGAAATTGAATCGCTGCGGCTGTTCCAAAAGAAGTCACCACAATCAAACATAATGGTAAAAATAAAAACAGAAAAACTAGAATTGCAATAACAGATAGTCCTTTTTGCTTACGCATGATTTGCTTCTCTCCGATCTACTTTCTTAGCGACCATGTCTAGGCCTTTCATCACAATTAATGTTGTTAAAATCATAATAAATGCAAGAACACTCGCCGATTGCCAATCACCTAAAGTATTAGCCTTTTGATATAAGAAGGTCGACATCATCATTTTTTGGTTACCACCTAACAGCTGTGGCGTCGTATAAGCCGTTAAAGTTCCTGTAAACACTAATATACTTCCTACGATGGTGCCTGGAATTGATAAAGGTAAAACAATTTTCCGAAAAGCCGTCATTGGATTGGCGCCTAGCGTCTCAGCCGCTTCTAGCATTTCTCCTTCAATGTTTTCCATAACCCCAACTAAGGTCATAATCATTGTTGGTAAAAATAAATACACTGAACCGATAATAATTGCAAATTCTGTATACAATAAATTCAGCGGTTGCTCAATTAAGCCTGTTTTTAATAACAACGTATTCACTACACCGTTTTTTCCTAAAATGTTAATCCAAGCAAAACTTCGAATAACTGAATTGGTTAATAATGGAAACAAGGTCATAGCCATTAAAAAGCCACGCCATTTTTTGGAAACTCCAGCAATAAAGTATGCCGTTGGAATGCCCAACACGATTGAAATACCCGTCACAATTAACGAAACTCTTATCGTTCGCCAGAAAATTGAAACATTATAGTCATCTTTAAAAAAAGTAACATACTGATTTAGTGTCAAGCCATGATCAGTAAAAATGGTTGGCAAAATGCTAGTAATTAATGGAATCATTAAGAAAAATAATAATAGTACTAGCACCGGCGCCACAATTAAATAAGGAACTTTCTTGTTCATTCGTACACTCCTCGTT
>OKVL01001278.1_pt1 | contig 11020 bp, 13 predicted proteins | sample 1606791 | NCBI WGS metagenome assembly OKVL01 (sample SAMN03281006, study PRJEB24777) | human gut metagenome | isolation source: fecal sample PR165 from 1 month old male Malay infant, vaginally delivered...
TAATGACCTCGTGAAAGGCAAAGTTTTCAAATAGATCTTCGAACTCAGGGTCTATATATCCCGCTGGCGATGCAATATCGGGGAACATGCGTTCCGTATAGGCTTGCGCAAATTCAGATTTTGCCATCCTTACCTCCTAAAATAATTGTTTGGCTTTCACCTAACATACAATCTATCATCATAATTATATAATACCCGTACATTCATATATATACAACAATGGTGAAAGCCCCTTATAAAGAACTTTCACCATTATACGTATCATTATAAGTATTTAATTATTATGCATGAACGTTTACAGTTGCAGGAACAGCATTTACATCAGGGAATGCAAAGTCTGTGCCATATACTTCTTTCCAAGCAGCTTTGAACATGTTGAATTCATTTGTGCCAGGATTGATTTGGTACAATTGACCATCTGGAGCAAAGCGATATACAGTGTGCAAGCTAGGATGCACAATATATTTGAACAATGTAGCTTCGCCGTATTGGTTGTTATGCATATTTACTACATTAATACCGAATACATAGTTGCGGCTACCATCAATCAAATTAAATTGAGATGCTTTGTCGAAGTAATAAGTTTCTGTACCGTTTGCACTATTTGGCACTTCTGGGTAATTTGCCAAACCGTTCCAGTTAGCAGCGCTCGCTACGGAACCAACCAATAATGTTGCTGCAAGAGTAAATGTGGTAACTAATTTCTTATTCATAATGTTCGCCTCCACCCTAAACGGGTAACACTAGGTCTACTCTCTATGACCCAATAATACAATATCTGATTAAATTATATCACATTTACCGTTTAATATCTTCAGGATTGATAACACCATGAGCTGCATCAATAGTATCTAATAATTTATTAAGTAGTTTTCTCAATTCTGCAGCTTCATGAACGGTAAAAACTTCTTGCGTGCTAGCGACTAGTTTTTTAGGTACTTCAATAGCGTCCTTGCGAAGTGCATGTCCTTCTTCTGAAAGGGTAACCATAACCACGCGTTCATCATTACGACTGCGTTTACGTTTTAAGAATCCTTTTAATTCTAATTTCTTAAGCAATGGTGTCAATGTACCGGAATCAAGGCGCAATACTTGCCCTAATTCCTTAACGGATAATTCACCGTATTGCCATAACGCCATCATGACGATGTATTGAGTATATGTCAAATTCAAAGGTTCCAAATGCGGACGATAAGCATTTACGATTTCCTTAGCTACTACATACAAAGGAAATCCCAATTGATTTTCCAACATTAAATAATCATCTTCTGGAACCTCTGAAACGCGATTATAACCTGCCAATGTACCTATTTTTGCCATTAACTAGCCCTCCATTACACACACATTAATATTTCTAAAATAATTGTACACAATTTTCCATTAAGCGGTCAATACATCTTTGTAAATTCTTCAGCAACTTACGGTTTCATAGATGAGGGGGGCAAAGTCGGCTTCAAAACACCCACACATCCGCCATAAATGCTAATCTATATTTAGCTAATCGCAATATAGCATTTTACATTAGAATCCATTAGGAATTTATAAAGATTTTGAAAAAAGAAAAGAGTCGCCTACGCGACCCTTTGTGTTAAATCCGTTTAGTATTAAATATATCCTTAATTATGATATAAATTTGTATGAGTTGTTTTTTCATCTACAGCAGCCATGTCGACGAGCATGGTCCAAGTTAAGGCATTTTGAGATACGCTATTCCATTGGATAGGCATGACAGGCATAGATATTACATCTGCAGAATCTAATGTGTTCATTACCATTCGTATTGGTTTCGTATGATTGACAAACCAGTCTTTTATTGTGCTTCGCGTTGCCATAGTTGCCTCCAACTAAACTGTATCATTAGTAATAGTATTACTACTAATTTACATCTATACCCCCATGGGTATTCATTCTTATATATACTATATACCCATATAGGTATATTAGCAAGTACATTTTTCATTTTCATTATAAAAATGAAAAAAGGTCGCATATGCGACCCTTCGGTGTGTAGTTGTTAGTCAATATAGGTTACAGGATTACCTTTGATGTCGAGTTCTCTGCGGTTTAATCCGTTTGGTAAATCTGGATAGCCGAGTGCAAGGCTAGCGTATACTTTTTCATCATCGCCCATGCCGAGTTCGCGAAGGCGTTTGATTAAGCGTTCGTTGTCTTGTAGGTGGCGCAATTGGTTCACCCAACAGGATCCCAAGTCTAGTTCGTTGCAGGCAAGCATCATGTTTTCCATAGCACAAGCTGTGTCAGAGAAATTATTGGCTAGCACAGGTTTATGAGCCAATACGATAAGCATCGGTGCATTGTAATGGAATACAAATTTGCCTTCCTTGGACATTTTGATAATGTTCACCATGTATGGCGGCGTTTGTTCCGTTACTTCAGTTTTGCCATACTCTTCTTGGACGAGGGTCACTAGTTCGTTCAACACATTAGGATTGGTAATGACCATGAAATGTGTAGGCTGTAAATTACCCCCTGTTGGTGCGCGACGGCCTGCATCGATAACGGTATCGAGCAATTCTTGTGCGACCGGTTCAGATTTAAATTTGCGCGTACTATGACGTGTTTTTATGCATTCTAATGTATTCATGATAAACCTCCTTTTGAGAGTATTCTACTATGAATTATTGATTGCTTACAAGTTTTCCTACATACGGATTATTGATCGCTTACAAGTTTTCCTACATATGGATTTCTGTCTTCGTCAGAATTAGATTTATATTTCCAAGACAATAATAATGCAGAGTTAAGTACTACGAGAAGGCTTCCACCATTATGTACGAGGGCGCCCCATACTGGTGAAAGTGTACCCATCATGGCCAAGATAATGGCAATGCCATTTAGAATAAGAGCAAAGCTTAGGTTAATTTTTATAGTACGCATCATGTGTTTGGATAATGCTACCATATGAGGCATTTCAGCAATCGTATCGTTAACGAGGACGATATCGGATGCTTCTACAGCAATATCGCTGCCCATGCCACCCATAGCGATACCAACATCGGCTTTTTTAAGAGCTGGTGCATCATTAACACCATCGCCAACCATGGCTACCACATGACCTTGTTGTTGTAATGTAGATACAGTATTCATCTTATCTTCTGGCAAGCAATCCGCTATAACATGGCTCATATTAAGTCGTTTTGCAATGTGTTGCGCCGTTGTACCATGATCGCCAGTAAGCAATACAGGTGTCACATTAAGACTATGTAAATCGTCTACTACATCGCGGCTTTCAGAACGAACACGGTCCGCCAAAGCCACAAAGCCTTCTAATACATTATTAACAGCCACGTAAATGATAGAAGCACCACGGCCTAAATAAGATGCAGCGTCAGCTTTCACAGAATCAGGAATGGTAACACCAGACACGTTCATCATCGCTGCATTACCAGCAAGAACGCGCGTGCTACTTTCACCATTCATAGAAGCCTCGAGGCCCTTGCCAGGAACGATGGTAACATCCTCAACGGTTGCCAAAGGCGCTTCATGATAAGATGTGTAATCGGACACGATGGCCTTACCCAAAGGATGCTCAGATTTTTGCTCAATAGAGGCCACCAAGCGATACAAATCATCATTTGTCATAGAACCAACGGACGTTACAGCGGTCACTTGAGGACGACCATGAGTCAATGTACCCGTTTTATCGAATGTAATGGTATCAACCTTCGCCAATTCTTCCATGATGTGACCACGACGCACGAGGAAGCCGTGCTTACTAGCATTGGAAATAGCAGCCATGATAGCAGCAGGCGTTGCAAGCACCAACGCGCAAGGACAGAACACAACAAGAATTGTCACGGCGCGAATCATTTCGCCAGTTACAAGATAGGTACCAACAGCTGTAATAAGGGCCATCACCACAATCCATGTAGCCCAACGGTCTGCAAGGCTTACGATTTTCGCATTGCCTGGATCCGTTTCCTTAACGAGCTTAATCATACGTTGAATAGAACTATCTTCGCCGGCCTTCGTAGCCTCCATGTCGAAGGCACCAAATTGGTTAACCGTACCAGAGAATACGTCATCGCCTACCACTTTATCTACCGGCATGGATTCGCCAGTCATAACGGATTGGTCCACAGATGTGGTGCCCGTGCGAATCGTACCATCTACAGGGATAATTTCACCAGGCAACACGCGAATCACATCGCCTACTTCGACGATATCTGCAGGAACAACTTGCTCCTTATCGTTGCGTACAACACGCGCTGTCGTTGGTGTCAATTTAACAAGACGTTCAATACCCGCTTGTGCTTTGGATACAGTGAAATCTTCGAGCATGGCACCCAGTTGCATGATGAAAGCAATTTCTGCGGCTGCAAAGTATTCGCCGATGACCACCGCTGCGATGAGGGCTAAGGACACGAGTAAATCTGCTTTTACGTCAAATTCCTTGTACATCGCCTCTGCGGCTCCCCACACAATAGGCAAACCATTAAAAATGATAGCAAGCCATGCTAAATCGAAGGGCAATCCCAATCGAATGCCAGCCAAGCTCAATACTACGCCGATGCCACCAATGGCCAATGTCACTTGTTCGCTATGATCTGCGAACCATTCTTTTGCTTCATTCCACGTTACCATATGTACCTCCTGTGAAAGCTATAAACATGTCTATTCATGTTCGTTTTGTGTTAGATCTTGTGTTTGATCTTGTTTTATACATTGTTTTTTATCTCGTTATATACCCTATGGGGTATATTTTCAAGGACAAATATATGTACACTTATTCATATTTTGATATATGACGTGATGAAGCAAGATACTTACTGGATTTTTTAATTTTATTCTAGTTTTGCATACATTTATTACACAAACGCATGAGCAGTTATTCATATATTTTTAGTTGGGAAAACCATTTAGTATATATTAGATATTTTGATGGATTCTCTGTATGCATAAACACCCTATTTCAAGCGTTTTTATGACGATTTATCATAATTAGAATTAATCATAGTCAACACAAAGTTATACATGTTATGATTACAAGCGACATATTTTTGAAAGGATGTGAAATGATGTCAATTTTTTCTCCAGCGCCTCACATTGAACGTTTACCTGAGGCGCAAATTGATTCTACCTACAAACGTCTGCGTAAAGAGGTGTTTGCAGGTACATTTATTGGGTATGCTACATTCTACCTAATTCGACAAAACTTTAGTTTAGCCGTGCCGTACATGATTGCCGAATACGGTTACTCTAAAGCAGATTTAGGTATCGTAATGACAATCCTATCCGTGGCATACGGTGTGAGTAAGTTTGTTATGGGTAATGCATCGGACCGATCCAACCCAAAATTCTTTGCCACCGCAGGTCTATTACTTAGTGCCCTTGTTATGCTCTTATTCGGTACTTTGCCAGGGGTTATGAGCAGCATTCCTATCATGTGTGTACTTGCATTCCTCAATGGCTGGTTCCAAGGTATGGGCTATCCTCCATATGCTAAAAATATGGTTACTTGGTTCTCCCGCTCCGAACGCGGTGCCTGGTGGTCATGGTGGAACGTATCCCACAACTTAGGTGGCGGTATCATCGCGCCTCTTGCAACACTTGGTATCTTCCTGTTTGGTACATGGCATAGTATTTTCTTTTTCCCTGCCATTATCGCCATTGTACTTGCAGTTATTACCTTCTTCTTGTTGAAAGATACACCTCAATCTTGCGGGTTACCTCCGATTGAAGAATATAAACACGAAGTGGTAACACATACTGATCATCACGAAACAAGTACATTTAAAGAAATCTTCCTTAAATACATTTTGCGTAATAAATACTTGTGGTACCTTGCAATTGCCAATATCTTTGTATACTTCATTCGCTACGGCGTAGTTAGCTGGGCACCAACCTACTTAACAGCTGTGAAAGGCTTTACTAAAGAAGGTTCCCGTTGGGCTTACTTCCTATACGAATGGGCTGGTATTCCTGGTATGCTCGTAAGTGGCTACTTAAGCGACCGCGTATTCCGTGGTCGTCGTGCACCGGCTACGATTTGCTTTATGATTCTTGTTATCGCAGCTATTCTCGTATACTGGTTCAATCCAGCAGGTAATATCCTCATCGATAATCTTGCCCTTGTAGCCATCGGTTTCCTCATCTATGGTCCAGTTATGATGATTGGCCTTCAAGCAGCGGACATGGTTCCTCGCGAAGCAACAGGCGGCGCTACAGGTCTTACAGGCCTACTTGGTTACCTCATCGGTTCCGCTGGTGCTGGTGCATTTATGGGCCTCATGGTTGACCTTTACGGCTGGGACGGTGGCTTTACAACACTCGTTGGTGCATGTATCCTATCCATCGTATTCTTAATTCTCACACTTGGGGATAAGAGCCAATAACCCTATATATGTGTCCTACAAATTAGAACAGGCCTGTTCTAATTCTAACGAGTACTATATGTGGTTCTGTAATTTAGTACAGGCCTGTTCTAATTCTAAGAAGGGCTTAACAGTGTCCAATAAATTAAAAATCGCGGCTAGTTGATTAGAAATTAATTAACTAGTCGCGATTTTTTTATTTCTATATTTTTGTAAGGAATACCCTGTTTCCAACATTCATTGATTACACCTGCATGGTCGCCCAGGTGAGTACGTCATAAATAAGAGCTACAACAACGGCCATAGCTAGTTGTCCGCCAATATAGACAGGCACAAGGTATATAAAAAAGGCCCACAAGGCACCGATAATTTTCATCCATACGGATCCAAGTTGTTTACTTTCAACCCAAGCCACAAAACGATCTAGAGGATTGACGATTTTTATAATCCATCGTGGAACGTCCTTATCTGGATTGCACGCAGGCAGGTATAGCAGTAATAACGGCAATACAATGGCATCAATGGCGAGTAATGTGGTTAGTGTCAAAGAAAACCAATCGGGTTCTCCTTCCCAAGTCACAGGATGCGAATAAAAACGAAGCCCCCACAAATAGGCTTTATATACGATATACGGTTCTAATAGCCATAGTAGGGGCTTTGTAATATGCATAATACACACTCTCTCTAAATTATAAATAGTATATTAATTATAGCATATTTTTAATTTTTTATGACGTTAAAACACCAGTGTATTATGCAAAATAATGACACTGGTGTCTCAGCCAAAAATATTCTATTATTCCACAACGACCGTATTATCTCGTCTTACTGTTTCAAGCATTTTAGATCGTACTGTAGATTCTGTATCGAGTTTATGTTTTCCACCGTACCAAGCCATATCGGCACCGGCAAGGCGAAACATGATTTTACCATAAGCACTACCGGAGGTATGTTCTGGTTTATTGAATCCCATGTCAATGGACAAGCGCGGTGTCAGTTGCAGTTCGGTACCAAGTCGCAACCCGTTTTTATCAGCGCTACGATTCAAAGTCCAGTGATAGGCTTCTCCATAGATACGAGCCCAACGGGCATTTTTAAATGTTTTTCCATAGGATACGGTATAGCCATCGGTAATGCGTTCCAATGCACCATTGACCATATGGTCATCACTCATACCACGATAATAATTGAACCGGAACTCGCTTTCACCAGAAAGATACTCAAGACCAGCACTCATGCGGCTATGTTGGCCCTTGAAACGGTGGTCATAAAACAAGTTCGCGCCATGCAAATGATGGTCATCACTGCTGATGCGGCGATAGCCAAAACCACTGTTAAGGGTCGTACCAATGTCCGCAGCGCGTGCCACGGAACCTTGGGTAAACCAAACTTGGCGGGATTTGGCATCATAATGGCCTATAGGTTGCACCGTTTCTGCACTATAGAGGGGCTTCCAATCCTTCTGAAAGCTTAGCGCCACAGTGGTTCGTTTCATCCACGCCTTACCATTGGTATGCATATCATGATTGATATTGGACACCGCCACCGCATTGATCGCAGAATTTACCGCATCAACACTAGAATACCGCGTCGTTTTACGCTCTGTTGTATCCATCACCAAAGGGCCGCTTTCACCAATCTGATGATCCGGCAAATAGGCCGGCGAAATGTGGAATTCCTCAGTATTCACTTGTCCATTTTTCGTAGGAGACGCCACATCACTGGCCCACACGGTGGGAACCAGTAGCAATCCACACAACACACACACTAAAAATCGCATATACACTCTCTCATCGTTAACGTTCATGGTTCATCAATGAAAAACTAATGAAATATCTATTAGTATACCGAAAAAATGTATATGCTGTCAAAAAAACGACTGTAACAACATGCATTTATGCGCATGCTATTACAGCCGTTTATAATAGTAATCAGAATATGGGGTACGATGTCATTCAGCTAATTACAAATTTAGTGCTTCTATCCATTCTTTTTCTTTAAAGCCTACCAAGACCTTATCTTCTAATACCAAAATTGGACGCTTTACAAGCATACCGTTGGATGCCAGCAAAGCCAATTTTTCCTCTTCACTAAGACCTGGCAACTTATCCTTTAATTGTTGCTCACGATAAATCAAGCCAGACGTGTTAAAGAACGCTTTCAAATCCTTACCAGATTGAGGATACCATGCAGCGATTTCCTCAGCTGTAGGATTTTCAGATTTAATATCACGGTCTGTGTACTCAATATGATGATCATCTAAAAACTTCTTTGCTTTTTTGCACGTTGTGCATTTTGGATATTCTACAAATAACATAGGAACTCCTTTATCTACATATAACACTAAGAATCATTATTCATATGTATAGTGTAGCAGATACATCGATTAATTTCAATTTATTGTTTTATATATCATCTGTTGGAATAGCACCTACTTAATTATCGCTTATGATAATCTTCGTCACTTTGCTCCCATTATGTTCAAAGAATATACCGCGAATGTTATCGCTATTATATCTAAGATATCCATAGAACCACCGGTTATTAAAGTCGATAAAATCAGGGCGTCCATAGACATCCATAACCTTTTTCAAGTTGTCGCCAACGGCAATGCCTCGAGCAGTTACAGCATCGCGATTGCTTACGGTTATATACCATACGATAGGTCTGCTATCTTGCATCAAGGAATGTCCGAATTTAATGCCTCCATAGGTAAGCTCATCACGTTTTTCGCTAGTCGGCTGACCAAGGCTAGCCTTTACTGCATCAAACGATGTACCAAGGGACACACCTGCAATTTTCATATCTTCAGCAGGCAAATAGGCCCCTATGACCTGACCAGGTCTATAATGACGATATTGATCTGCCTTTGGCCAACTTGGTGAAAGTTTAGCATTACTTGTTTCTAAACGATCCATGGCTTTACTCAGCCAACTAGCATCTGCAATGGAACTCATATTGCCAGCCAGTAATACAGCAATACCCAAACTAAATACTATAAATTTTGTTCTCATCATTCTCTCCTAGTCTCTCAAAACTATAAATTAATATAATCTTATTGATTATAAAGTGCTATTTTCTTCATATACGAAGGAATATAAACCGAATTTGCTTCTAACTGCTTCTTATAGGTCTCGTCTACTCTCCATTGCGGTTCCTTTTGAAGTGTTCTTGTATTATCAAAGTCTACATATTCAATCATATCTCTCAACTGTTTATGATTATATAAGGACATACTTTCATCATAAAGAATTCGATAACTATAAGCATATACTGAATCTTTTATATAGTATCTCAAGTACGAGTTACCTTTGGTTATTTGACGATCAATCAAGAATCCTGGCAAGCCATTATTCCATACAGTAGCATATTGTGTAGGCATATCAAGGTCGCCATATTTATCCAAAAACCACAGTATTTGAGGTCTGGCGCTAGAACGATCTATATTATCTTTCTTAAATACATGACGTATAACACGAATCGTGATTCCCTTATCTTCATAGGTTCGCACCTCATACCGACCTTCTTCTATAGTTTGACTAATCAATTTAGCGGTTTTGGGAATACGATACGTAAAATTACCCCAGCTTTCAGCCTTAGAATAAGAATCCAATCCCGCTAGCGATTCAATAGACGGAATAATATAATTACTCATAACTACTTCAGCAGGTCGATTTTGAAACGGATCATTCTTCGTCACAGAACGACCATATGTAATGCCATACGTATGGTTGGAATTAGACGGAGTGAATTCAGTATACATCACATGTTCTTTAGCATCCGACACGAATTTCCAAGAAGTCCGTTTTAAATTGTCATATGTATACTTTCCATGCTCATAACCCTTTATTTGCTTACTATGAGGAGGACCTACAAGCAAAAATCCAGTAAGGCTCCGAATAGCATATAATGGTCCTTTTTCTGTATTCGACGTAATTACATCACCTCGAATACTAACATCAGGCACAGAGAAACGAATCGCATTGGCATTGTCATGCACCAAAACAACAGTAGATTGTGAAAACTCTGCTAATCTAACGGCTTTATCATATCCAGGTTTCTCTTGATTAATTTTTGCTATCAATGAATCTGCGGCTCTCGGATGAGACTTAACATACGCCACATATGCGTCTACCTCCTTAACAGCCGTCTCATTGATATGTGAATAATTTTCATAGGCATTTGCAGGAATTTTCCTGTCTGCACCAGGTACAGGAGGTTGTCCGTCCGGCACCTCAATCTCTACGGCATTAACATTCATAGTAAAAGCTAATGCCATCGCCATCATAAATAAGCTACGCCGCATCATATTACATCCTCTTCTCTCAACATAAAATAAGCACAACACTTCTTAGTATAAGTATACTATGCTAAGAAGCATTGTGCCTATTGTTTTATGGTTTATTCGTATTTGACGATATATATGCTATTTTTATGCCCATACACATGGTGTTTTCAGTAAGTTCTGAATGATATTGTGCCCTGCTATGACGGTCATGACTGACGGAGCGCAATAGGTGAATTCTGGATCTGGCAAAATCGTTTTGATGTAGCAATCTTGTGTTTCCATAAATGATTTGTATGTATCGAGTGAAAATAGTCCATAGTTACCACATAGTTCCCATCTATCTTTAGCGAGAAGGGCCAAAAATTCATCGGCATGTGGGTCATATGCAATGTTAGGT
>OKVL01001284.1_pt1 | contig 10984 bp, 11 predicted proteins | sample 1606791 | NCBI WGS metagenome assembly OKVL01 (sample SAMN03281006, study PRJEB24777) | human gut metagenome | isolation source: fecal sample PR165 from 1 month old male Malay infant, vaginally delivered...
CCTCAGTAAGTACGTGAATGGCGTCTACGACTCTCCTCAGTATTTCACTTTCCAGGGGGCATCTAAATTCGCCAAAGGCGGAGTATTTGCTGAGGCTGGCGAAGAGGCCATCATGCCGCTGACACGGGATTCTGCTGGAAGACTTGGTGTCAGGGCGCAGGGTGGAGGTGGAGCCCAGCCGCAGGTCAACATTGATATTTATGTCGATAATAAGGGCAATGCAACATCTAACACATCTGGAGACGGAGACGCCGCAGCGCGGGCGTTAGGGAAGGAAATAGAAACTAAGGTGACGGAGATCCTTATGAGGGCAACTCGAAGTGATGGCCTCCTTGGTAGGCAGTTCCAGTCAAAATAGGCATCGTCTTAAATTCTGATATGGCAATATCACCCGTACCTGGTTACACCGATGCCTCCCCTGGTTATTATGTCAAAACCATACTAATCAGGGGATGATAATGAAAAAGGTCTTCACGACAGTGGTGTTAGCAATGGCTCTTTCTGCGTGCGCGGGTAATGCTCCAGTCAACAACGCGCAAAAACAAGCCAAGTATAATGAGCTTTCGAAGTGTGACGTAAATATTGAGCCAGTCTCAAAGGTGCCAATGAACAAAATGGAGTTTGCTGAATACCTGTCGACTCAGGCACGGAATGCGTCTGCGGATCAGTTCGTGATTCAAAAGAGAATGGAGATCCTGCAGTTGGTTGGGTGGAATGATTCTGTAGCCGATGCAATAGCGACTTGCGGCGCTAACAGAAAAAACAAACGCAAAGAGAATGCTTCTGGAGTGTTTGAAATAATGAAATCGAGCACTAAGGATGCAGAAGAAAAGCGCGCGCTCGTAGAGGCGTATAGCTCTTGGGAGACTTATGTGACAAGCCAAACGCCTCTCGCAAAACAGGACTTTGATTCTAAAGTCGGCTATTACAAAAACATGTAACTAATGACTTTTAACATAAAAGGGCGATTAAAAACCGCCCTTAAATTTGTCATTGAAATGTTATATTGCGTCCGCAAATCTAGGTAGTTTTTCCTCTTGAGGAACAACTGAAATGATATCCGCTTTCTGCTTACGAATTGCCTTTGTTTCATAATAATGCTGAGCAGTTGCTGTTTCGATAAAATCTACATCATTTCCTGCAATCTCAAATACAGCATCTTTAATATCGCTTAATTTTACATTGAAAAACTCTTTACGCTTATTAACTAGGTTAGTGCGTTGCTCATTGAAACGCTGATGGAGCATGCTTTCCATTGCTGGGGCATCTTCACTGAAAATCATTGCATGAACATCGAACAGGAATGGAACTGATGCACTACCCAGTTCATCCACTCGATCTTGAGGATCAAGTCGACGCGTCATTCCTATTTTAAAAACATCATCACCAAACGAACCAATATTAGAAATAACGTACACATGACCGCGTTTAGTTTGCTGAGCCATTGAAAGAGCTTTTTGGCCTTTCAACAACGCCTCTTCTAAGGCATGCTCTAGTTCGGATACCTTAGCTTGGTGCTTCTCTACTTGCTCAGCTGTCATTTGGGCTAGCTTCGATTCCATTTCTTTACGGGCTTTATCCAACGCTTTTTGGGCGCGACGCTCTTCATCTTCGGCCTCTCGAAGTGCACGATCAATTTCGGCTTGAGCTCGCTTCTCCTCAGCCATCTGAGCGCGGATTTCACGTTGTTCTTCTCTTTCTTCTTGTTTTTTTAAACGATATTCATGTGTAAGTCGAAGTTGATCTAGCTTCAAATCTAAAAAAGCACGATTAATGTAAATCTGGTTAACCTCATTCATCTTATTCAAGGCATCAAATGCTTTATAAATTCTTTGCTCCATTTGATAAACGTTTTTAAATGTACAGTTTGCAATAGCTGCATCACATTCACCGTTGAATGCACGTGCTGTCATCTGAATGCCGCGAGTGGTCATTTTCCGACCTTCGCTTTTAGAGCCACCTACCGTCCATTCAGTAGGGCAATGTATTGCGCCAAATTCAGTTTTGTCACGTAGCAGATTTTTTTGTCGTTCGCGACATGCCTTGATCGCATTCTGAAAACTGGCCGATGTTTCAAAATCGAAGTGTGGTGCATAGAACCCCATGTCGGCAAATTCCATATCATCTTTATAGATTGATAGCGCTTCTTCCAACTCATCGTAAGTAATTTTTTTCTCACGATAGGATTTGCGCAGCTCATCAATCTGCTTCTCAATTTCTGTACGCTTGACTCTTTGTGTTTCTACAGCAGTTAGCGCTTCTGCGTTCATTCGCTTAGCTGCTAAACGAGCATCTGATAGAATATCCTCCGCACGCTGAGTTATGGATTTTGCATCTTTTTCACTGGCTGCAATAGTTTTGGTTGCCACAGCTTTTGCTTCGTCAAGGTTGTTTTGCGAATCAATAATTAACTCTTCTGCGGTTTGCTTAGCTGCGTTCACGATTCGTTCAGCTTCTGTTTCAGCATTGGTGATTGTCGCGTAGCGCTCAAGTTTTGCTGCCTTTTCTGCTGCATCAGCCCTTGCTGACTTCAATTTAATGATGTTAATCACCAAAATCGTTAGAACAACTACGAAAGCTACAGCTCCAATGGCTGCATAATGCACAATATTCATTAAACTATCCCTGTGAATTGGTTAGCTATGATGGATAAAAATATCGACGGAGTGTCGCATATTTCATCATTTTATATATGTGAAGTAACTAATTCTTTTTTCAATGACGTTGTTTCAGGTCAATTTTTCATTAGCCAAATAAATAACCTATCTTTTAACCCAGCTCCGGCTGGGTTTTTTTATGGAGCAAATATGGCAGTTGAAACCTACAACTGGCACTCGCAGCTCGGCGCGGGGGCCGTAGAATACAGTCAAACAATACGCTCTGCGCAGTTCGGTGATGGCTACGAGCAGGTGGCCGAGAACGGCATTAACTCGACGGCTATTCAGGTACCAATGAAGCATGTGGGCGTTGATACTGAAGTGAATACCGTTCGGGACTTTCTCCTGGCGCATACCGTTAAGGCTTTCATCATCACGCCGCCGGGCGAAGAGAAAGGACTGTACCGCGTTGTCGCCGACTCCGTGCGCAAAAACCAGATTAGCAGCAAATTCGCTGAGCTTACATTCACGATTAAGCGCGCCTATGGCGTCTATGCCTGAGGTGGAGCATGACAGCACTGATTGATACAGCTGCAATGCTGGCGCCGGGCGGTAGAGTCCGGCTGGTTGAAGTAGATGCTTCAGAGTTCAGTGGCGGTATTCATCGCTTCCACTACAGTCCGCCGAGATCGAAGCGGCGAAAGGCGATGAGACTAAACTTGGACCAAAGCCCATATTTTGGGATGGTAAAACCTTCGACTTCTGGCCATTCCAGATTTCTGACCTCGCTCTCTCGACCGACCAGGCCGCTGAGCCGAAACTTAGCGTATCGAACCTTGACGGGCATATCACTGCGCTCTGCCTGCAGTTCAAGGACATGGTTAACGCTAAGGTGAGTATCATCGACACCTACACTGTTTACCTCGATGCGGTGAACTTCCCTGGTGGCGTGAACGCGACAGCTGATCCGTCGATGTTTACTCTCCAGACTTTCTGGCTGGACACGAAAACCTCTGAAGATGATGAAGTGGTGACGTGGGCGTTGAGTAGCCCAGCGGATTTGCAGAACCTAGTTATTCCCACCCGTCAAATTACATCGCTGTGCGAGTGGGCTCTGCGCGGCCAGTACCGAAGCGGTGACGGCTGCACCTACAACGGAACAGCGTATTTTGATGCGAAAGGGAATGCGGTTGCTGACCCTGCGCTGGACGTGTGCGGTGGTTGCCTGAGCGATTGCCGCAAGCGATTTGGTGCGGGCCTGGCTGAACCTAATACTGCCACTCTCGATTTTGGTGGATTCCCGGCAACTGTTCTCTTCTCCCGATAACCGGACTTCAATATGAACAAAACGATAATGAACGCTATCCGGACTCATGCACTGGAGGCATCCCCGCGCGAATGCTGCGGCTTCGTCATCCAGTCAGGACGGCGCCAGCGGTATATCCCGGTACCGAATAGGCACGAAAACCCGACAGAGCATTTCCGTATTGACGGCGAGTATTGGGCGAATGCTGAAGATAGCGGAACCATAATCCGTGTCATTCACGCGCCCCCGGGTGATGGCGCGCGTGCAATAGCTTCAGATCTCGATCGCCAGCAGTGTAATAACTCCGGCGTGGTCTGGGGTATTTACGCGCCGGATAGTGACGAATACGCTGAGATAATGCCGGAGGCGGTACCCCTTATCGGGCGTCCGTTTATCCTGGGCTCAAATGACTGCTGGGGACTGGTAATGGATTGGCATGCCACCCAAGGCGTGATGCTTAACGATTTCCGCGTCGATTACCCATGGTGGGAAAGCCAGTACCCGGACAACCTGTATTTCGACAACTGGGAACGGGAGGGGTTTATCGAATGCGACCCGTCGCCAGGCTGTATGGTCATCATGCAGGTTGAATCCAGTAAGTGGAATCACGCGGGGATCATTACCGAGGAAGGCGAGCTGCTTCACCATCTGTACGGGCAACCATCCTGCATCACGCCGTATGCACGAGGTTATTTCAAAGACAGAACGATGATCTGCGTCCGTCACAAAGAGCTACTGCAGGAGATTCAGCCATGGCGCGTTTAACCACGATTCGATTGTACGGTGTACTTGGAGCCCGGTTTGGCCGTGTTCACAGGCTGGCGGTGCAGACATCAGCTGAGGCGGTAAAGGCGCTTTGCATCAACCTGGACGGTTTGGAAAGTTACCTGATGAACGCCAAAAAGAACGGTATGACGTTTGCGGTGTTCCGCGGGAAACGCAATATCGGAGTTGATGATTTTAAGGAGCTATCCGGGGAAAGCGATATTCGCATCGCGCCAGTGATGGAAGGGGCGAAAAAGGCGGGTATGTTTCAGACCATTCTGGGGGCTGTCATGGTTGTTGCTGGGGTTGTTATTGGCGCAATGACTAGTTGGACAGGTGTTGGCCTGACATTCGGTGCCGGGCTTGTAATGTCCGGTGCATCAATGATGGCTGGCGGTATCTACCAGATGCTGTCTCCCCAACCAAAAGGACTACAGGGGCGAGACGATCCTGACAATAAACCCTCATATGCCTTCGGTGGCTCGGTGAACACCCTTGCGATGGGTAACCCGGTCGCGCTTCTTTATGGGGAGCGCGAGATTGGCGGCGCCATCATCAGTGCTGGCATAGTCGCAGAAGACATCTGAAAACTCCTTTCTGAATATCAAGCACCCAATTGGGTGCTTTTTTTATGGATGTAATATGGAAGCGATCACTGGTGCGAAGGGCGGGAGTCAAAAACAGCATACACCTGTAGAGCAGCCGGACTCCGCGCAATCAATGGCTCGCTGCCGCATGCTGCTGGCGCTGGGAGAGGGCGAATTTGCTGGTGGGCTGGATGCTACGCGCATCTTCCTTGACGGAACCCCGCTGGGCAATGCAGACGGTTCAATGAACTTTGAGAACGTTACCTGGGACTTCCGTCCCGGCACTCAGGTTCAGACACCAATCCCAGGCTTTCCAGCTGTTGAAAATGAAACCAGTATTGGCGTGTCGCTGACGAAAGTTACCCCATGGACTCGTGCGATCAGTAACACCCAGATTGACGCGGTGCTGGTACGTATTGGTAACCCTGGATTACAGCAGCAGGAAAACGATGGGGATATTGTCGGCACAACGGTTCAGTACCATATCGACCTTGCTGTGGACGGTGGGGCTTACTCGACAGTCATGACTAAAACCATCACAGAAAAGCTCAGTTCGCTATACGAACTAACCCACCGTATTAATCTTCCCAAAGCCAGCACCGGTTGGCAGATTCGAGTTGTCCGGGATACTGTTGACAGTACCAGCCAAATGCTCCAGAACAAAACGCAGGTACAGGCGATCACCGAGGTGATTGACGCGCGTCTCCGTTATCCGCATACCGCACTGCTGTATGTGTCATTCAACGCAAAGTCATTCAGCAATATCCCGAAGATATCCTGCAAGCCGAAAGGTCGGGTAATCCGCATCCCTCAGAACTACGATCCGATTACACGCACTTATGGCGGTACATGGGATGGTACATTCAAATGGGGATGGACGAATAATCCTGCATGGATTTGGTTCGATATTCTTACTGAGTCGCGCTTTGGCCTAGGTCGCAGGGTTACGCCAGCGATGCTCGATAAATGGGAGCTATATCGTATTGCCCAGCGCTGCGATCAGAAGGTACCGGATGGAAAGGGGGGCAGCGGTACCGAGCCTCGCTTTATGTTTGACGTTTATATCCAGGCTCAGGCTGATGCCTGGCAGGTGATTAAGGATATTGCGGCAGGTTTTAACGGCATGACGTTCTGGGGCAACAACATGTTCAATGTTGTCTCTGATATGCCAGCAGATACGTCAAAACTTCAGATCCTCACCCGTGCCTCTGTGGTCGGGAAACCAACCTATTCCAGCGGCAGTGAAAAGAACCGCTATAGCTCAGCGCTGATTAACTTTAGTGATCCGGATAACCACTATCAGGATCGCACTACTGCAGTGATGTTCCCCGAACTGGTTAAGCAGTTCAAGTTTAAGCAGACTCAGCTAACCGCGATTGGCTGCACACGTGAAAGCGAAGCTCAGCGCCGGGGTGGTTGGGCAGTGTACTCCAATTCTCTGGACCGTATTATCACTGTCCAGACGGGACTTGATGGCTTCGCTTATGTGCCGGGGACCGTATTTGCGTTTGCCGATGAGCGGCTGTCTGGCCGTGTCTATGGTGGGCGAATTACTGACTACGATGCCGGGCTGAAATCTATAACTACCGATCGGGGAACAAGCGCATTGGCCGGCGATACGCTGATGATTCGTACCCAGGGCGGTACCGTTGAGAACAGAACCATTCAGGCGGTTAACGGCCAGCAACTGATACTGGCAACTGCCTTTACCGCTGAGCCACTACCTAATGCCATTTTTGTTATCGATGCAGGTCAGTTGCGCCTCCAGTATTTCCGTGTAACCAATCTGACATTTAACGATGAAGAGAACACCTACAGTATCACCGGTGCAGAGTACAACGGGGCGAAATATGATGCCGTTGATAACAACGCCCGGCTGGATACGCCGCCGATTAGTCTGTTACCGACAGGCCTGGTTAGCCAGCCCACGAATATCGCGATTAGCAGTTACGACTCGGTCCGGCAGGGGCAGCGTATTGCGACCATGGTTGCGAGTTGGGATGCGCCAGTAGATAAAAACGGGAAACCTCAGGCGGATATTGTCGCGTATCAGGCACAGTGGAAACGCGGTGATAATGAGTGGATCAACATTCCCGAAACAGGTCTGCGCAATATAGAGATCGCCGGGATTTTCTCAGGCGATTACCTCGTGAGAGTCCGCGCCATTAACTCTGGTGGAGCGTCCAGTTTGTGGACATCTTCTGTGCTGACTCATCTCACTGGACGTACTGGGGATGTTCCCAAGCCGGTTGGTCTGCGCACCACAGCAATCAACTGGGGTATACAGGTTGACTGGTCCTTTCCGGCGGATACAGGTGATACCCTCCAGACCGAACTGCAGTATTCAGCAAACGGAAATGGGGATAATCCTCTGCTGCTTGCAGGAGTTCCGTATCCGCAACACACCTATACCCAACTGGGTTTGAAGGCAGGTCAGGAGTTCTGGTACCGGGCTCGTCTGGTCGACCGTATCGGCAACCAGAGTGACTGGACCGACTGGGTTCGTGGTGAATCCAACGCGAACGCTGACGACTACCTGGGCGATATTGCCGATGATTTTCTGACATCTGCAGACGGTGACCGCCTGACAAGCGACATTGATACCAACCTGGAAGCCGCGTTGCAGAATGCGCTGGCCAACCATGGAACGGTGGAACACCAGTGGGCGCAGTACGGCGAAGTGCGCGCGGATATTCTGGTGGTTAAAACGACCATTGCAGATGTTGATAAAGCGATGGCTGAAATGTCCACGCAGGTGCAGGCGCAGTTCAATGATGTGACTGCAGCGCTGGAAGATAAGCTCACCGCCGTAGTTGATGCTACAGGAGCATCTGCAATTTACACCCTCAAAACTGGAGTCCGGATTAACGGTGTGATGTATAACGCCGGGATGTCGATTGCAGTGCTGGCCGAAGCGGGTAAGCCGGTAGTCACTCGTGTCGGATTTAACGCCAATCAGTTCGTCCTGATGAGTGGCAGCGGTGATACGCAATATTCACCCTTTGCTGTGGTGAATGGTCAGGTGTTTATCAGTGATGCGTTTTTCCGTGATGCCTCCATTGATTTCGGAAAAATTACTGACAGCCTCCAGTCATCAAACTTTATAGCAGGTCCGGGCGGGCGTGGATGGAAATTACCAAAATCAGGGAATGCAGAGTTTCATGGAAGCCTGTACGCAGATGGCGGAGCATTTGCATTTAACGGCACCAATAACACCGTCGTAATCAACGGGAATGGGCTGACGGTTAATTTGTCCGGTGGCGGTCGGGTTGTAGTCGGGAGGTGGTGATATGCCGGAGGGGATATTAATCGACTATAACGATGGCCGTCCGGCAATGGCAATTACTGCGGGGCTACGAGCCCCCAGTTTTTGCACATCGTTCTCGGGCTGGTCATCCCAGTCAATGCAGTACCCGGTCAATACGCCACTAGTTCCCGGCTCACTGGCTATCGTGGTGCCCACCAATCCCATTTACATCTATTCCTTCGCTGAATTTGATGTGGCCATTATGACAGGAGTCACCCGAAACGGGGACGCTGGGGTCATCATTGGTGCTGAGACAATCGGAGGTAAAGCCCTTACTCCGGATTGGTCAGGCTACGTCATGGAGCTGCTGCCCGCGGCGACTTATAACGAAGGGCTGTTTATTTCAAACTCGACAGACTTTACCGCCATATCTAATCAGGCCGCGCTGATGACCTGCGCTTATTCCGGGCGCATTACGGTTAACGGCAGCGCGCCGCTTCCGGTGGGCGGTATTCCTTTTGGCAAATGGGATAACCCGAATGTGTCGGTGGGGTTTGATGGCGGCAATATCATCGTGCGCGATATTTCCTACACCGGGCGGGACGACGTGGCCGGAACGGCGACGATTGACTTGGTGATATTCAATCAGACAGCACCTGTCGGCGGCGACGGTATCACAATGACCAACGCCGCAGGCCAGGTCACGTTCTCCACGCTGAAACGCCCCTTTGTCTATGACCGACAAATCCAGATCACTGATGCCTTTCAGGATATTGGCGGCGGATTTTGCCAGATAGTCTATACCGGCGTTCAGGTACGAATGATTGGTGGATGGGGAAATATCAGAACCAAAGGCGTAGTCATGTCAGGCGGTAGCGTCAGGTCAGCCTACAACAAAGTATTTGCGAACCGTAATTCAGGCGCATGGGATATGACCCGAAACAGAAATATCGCCATGCCCATTCTTATTCTTCCAAACATGTACTGAGGAAAAACTATGTCAGCAGGAACCTTAACCCTGACCAATAATTCAGCAGCCGTAACTGGAAGCGGAACTGCCTTTACTACTGAGCTGGCAGCCGGTGACTTTATTGTTGTGACCGTGGGAGGCACACCCTACACAAGACCCGTACTGGCGGTTAATAGCGATACATCACTGACGCTCATCAGTAATTACTTTGGGCCAACACAATCAGGAGTTGCCTGGAACGCGCTTCCCCGGGTAGCACTGAATATGGTAACCGCCGCGCTGGTGACACAGAGTGAAGAGGCGCTTCGCGGTCTGAATTACGACAAGCGGAACTGGCAGCAGTTTTTCACTGCTGATGGTGATGTCACAATGACGCTTCCAGATACCAGCCAGACGACAGGACCATCAGCGAAAAAATTAATCAGTAGCGTGGGTGGCAAAGCTGATAAAACAGATCTGGATAAAAAGGCAGACTCACATTTTCCGAGTTTTACCGGGATAATGAATTTTGATAGAGGTGCCGCATCAATATACCAGTCATCAGATGTGATGATTATGAGGACTGCCGGCGTTGATCGCTTGCAGCTGAGCTCGAATGGAATTTATTTAGTCAGCGTCATGGATGCGGCGGGGGGTTATCGTTCACGTCAGGGGCAAAATGGGGCGACAACATCAAACGTCTGGAATTTTCACTGGAACGGCTCACTCAATGCATGGGTTGATTCGTCTAACGTCGGTCAGGTGTCACTTGTCACTACATCAGATAAATTTCTGAAGAAAGACATCATTTATCAGTCAGATGAATCGCCAATATTTTACAACCAATGCCTTGATGAGGTATTGCGCTGGAAACCTGCATTATTCAAATATAAAGAGCGCGGGGTTATTCCGGAATCTGATGAGAAGCTCGGGTTTATTGCAAACGACCTTGTTGAAGTATCACCCGAGTGTGTTACCGGAGATGGTTTGAAAGAAGACTTTGATCCACTCAACCCAGTCGGGGCGTATAGTCTGAACGAAGTCGCAATGCTTGCAAAACTGACCGGAGCAATTCAGGCATTGCAGAAACAAATTACTGAACTTCAGGGCAGTAGGGTGTGATGCCTTTCTTGTGATATGAATTGCCGCAGTCACGTCGTATGCAGAACGGACTGCGGCAGACCGTCACTTAATCTGAAACCAGCCAGAACTCAGCCTCTTCAAACATTTCCTGAACAGTTCGGCTTATCTGTTCCTTCTCGTGCTTGCTGGCGTCAGTGTTGATCGCCGGCAATGTCATCATCGGTTTAACCCGGACATCAGCGTCGGGGAAAATTCGGTGAACCCTCTTGGTCAATTCGCCCAGAATGATATCTTTTGCACCGGGCAGCCCATCAAAATTCCTTTTGTCATAAACGAGTTCCACGAACATTGCTTATCGTCTCTTTGCTGGATAGATATACAGTATTTATACTGTGTTTTTATCCGGTATTCAAGAGAGGGCGTAAACATGGGCTTTCCTTCACCTGCGGC
>OKVL01001285.1_pt1 | contig 10977 bp, 8 predicted proteins | sample 1606791 | NCBI WGS metagenome assembly OKVL01 (sample SAMN03281006, study PRJEB24777) | human gut metagenome | isolation source: fecal sample PR165 from 1 month old male Malay infant, vaginally delivered...
AAATCGACATATTCAGTTAATTGCCCTTGGCGGCGCAATCGGTACCGGGCTGTTTCTCGGCATCGGCCCTGCCATTCAGATGGCCGGTCCGGCGGTGCTGCTCGGTTACGGCATTGCCGGCATTATCGCCTTCCTGATCATGCGCCAGCTTGGCGAGATGGTCGTTGAAGAGCCGGTTTCAGGCTCCTTCGCACACTTTGCGTATAAATACTGGGGCCCGTTCGCAGGCTTCCTCTCCGGATGGAACTACTGGGTGATGTTTGTGCTGGTGGGAATGGCCGAACTGACCGCCGCAGGCATCTATATGCAGTACTGGCTGCCCGATGTCCCGACGTGGGTCTGGGCCGCTGCCTTCTTTATTATCATCAACGCCGTCAACCTCGTAAACGTACGCCTGTATGGTGAAACCGAATTCTGGTTCGCGCTGATTAAGGTGCTGGCGATTATCGGGATGATCGGCTTTGGCCTGTGGCTGCTGTTCTCCGGTCACGGCGGCGAGCGAGCAACCATCGACAACCTCTGGCAGCACGGCGGCTTCCTGGCCACGGGCTGGAAGGGGCTGATCCTCTCCCTGGCGGTCATTATGTTCTCGTTCGGCGGGTTGGAGCTGATTGGGATCACTGCCGCTGAAGCGCGCGATCCGCATAAAAGCATTCCGAAAGCGGTCAACCAGGTGGTGTACCGTATTCTGCTGTTTTACATCGGTTCGCTGGTCGTGCTGCTGGCGCTTTATCCCTGGGTGGAAGTGAAATCTGACAGCAGCCCGTTTGTGATGATATTCCACGATCTGAACAGCAACGTGGTAGCCTCGGCGCTGAATTTCGTTATCCTGGTGGCCTCGCTGTCGGTGTATAACAGTGGCGTTTACTCCAACAGCCGTATGCTGTTTGGTCTCTCCGTGCAGGGCAATGCGCCGAAGTTCCTCACCCGCGTCAGCCGCCGTGGCGTGCCGGTCAACTCTCTGCTGCTCTCAGGGGCCATTACCTCGCTAGTGGTGCTGATTAACTACCTGCTGCCGAAATCTGCCTTTGGTTTGCTGATGGCGCTGGTTGTCGCCACGCTGCTACTGAACTGGATCATGATCTGCCTGGCGCACCTGCGCTTTCGCGCCGCCATGCGCCGCAGGGGCGTGAGACGCAGTTTAAGGCTCTGCTCTACCCGGCGGGCAACTACCTCTGTATCGCCTTCCTCGGGCTGATTCTGGTGCTGATGTGCACCATGGATGCGATGCGCCTGTCCGCGCTGCTGCTGCCGGTGTGGGTCGTATTCCTGTTTATCGCGTTCAAGCTCTCGCGGAAAAAGTAGCACGGTTTTCTCCCTCTCCCTGTGGGAGAGGGCCGGGGTGAGGGCACCAGACCGCACCCGTCTTCAAGCCCGGTGGCGCTACGCTTACCGGGCCTACAAAGCACCACTCTACCTTTATCGTGACCCCCCTCCCAAATCTTCTACGATCCACAGGATCTTTGTTTTGTAATCGATTACTTTTTACCTGAACTGTTTTGTAATCGATTACTTTTTGAGGGTGGGGCTCGTCATGGTGTCAACAACTGAAAGTAGTGGAAAGGCGATAGCGCAGCACCGGCTGCTGGTGCCGCGGCTGTCGCTGATGATGTTTCTGCAGTTTTTTATCTGGGGCAGCTGGTCGGTCACGCTGGGTCTGGTGATGACCCAGCACAACATGTCTTTGCTGATTGGTGATGCGTTCTCTGCCGGGCCAATCGCCTCTATTCTGTCGCCGTTTGTGCTTGGCATGCTGGTGGATCGCTTCTTTGCCTCGCAAAAGGTCATGGCGGTGATGCATCTCGCCGGGGCGGCGATCTTGTGGTTTGTGCCGGGCGCGCTGATTGCTGAAAACGGTGCGCTGCTGATCGGCCTGCTGTTTGGCTACACGCTCTGCTACATGCCAACCCTTGCGCTGACCAACAACATTGCGTTTCACAGCCTGGCAAACGTCGATAAAACCTTCCCGGTGGTTCGCGTATTCGGCACGATCGGCTGGATTGCGGCGGGGATATTTATTGGCGTTACCGGTGTGGCGGCAAGCGTCACCATCTTCCAGGTGGCGGCGGCCAGCTCCGTGCTGCTGGCCCTCTATAGCCTGACGTTGCCGCACACGCCAGCCCCCGCTAAAGGGCTGCCGGTTAAGGTGCGCGATCTGTTCTGCGCGGATGCCTTCGCGCTGCTTAAAACCCGTCACTTCTTCGTCTTTTCCGTCTGCGCGATGCTGATTTCTGTGCCGCTCGGTACCTACTACGCCTATACCGCGTCTTATCTGGCAGACGCAGGGATTGCTGATGTCAGCACTGCGATGTCGTTCGGGCAGATGTCGGAGATCGTCTTCATGCTGGTGATCCCGCTGCTGTTCCGCCGCCTGGGCGTGAAAGTTATGCTGCTGATCGGCATGCTGGCGTGGTTCGTGCGTTACGCCATGTTTGCCCTCGGCGTGAGCGAAGAGGGACGTTTCCTGCTGTACATTGGCATTCTGCTGCACGGCGTGTGCTATGACTTCTTCTTTGTGGTGGGCTTTATCTACACCGACCGCGTGGCGGGCGAAAAAGTAAAAGGCCAGGCGCAGAGCATGATTGTGATGTTCACCTACGGTATCGGGATGCTGCTCGGCTCGCAGATTTCCGGGGCGCTCTACAACCGCCTGGTGGCGGGTCATACCGTGCCGCAGGCGTGGGTGACATTCTGGTGGATCCCGGCGGTGGCCGCCGCGGCGATCGCGCTTATTTTCCTTCTCACGTTCAGCTATGACGATGACAAGGCGTAACGTTCTGGAGGTGGTATGAGGACGATGAAAGGACCCGGTATTTTTCTGTCGCAGTTTATTGGCGAAGAGGCCCCGTTTAACTCGCTCGACGGCCTGGCAGGGTGGGCGGCAGATAAGGGCTATAAAGCGGTGCAGATCCCCTGCAATCATCCGCACATTTTTGATGTAGAGAAAGCCGCAGAGAGCCAGGCCTACTGCGATGACGTCACCGCTAAGCTGGCCGCACACGGGCTTGTCATCAGCGAGCTATCGACCCATCTTGAAGGGCAGCTTGTGGCGGTTAACCCGGCTTACAACGACGCGTTTGACCATTTCGCGCCCGCGTCCGTGCGCGGTAACGATGCGGCCCGCCGGGCGTGGGCCACGGAGAAACTGAAGCAGGCGGCGATCGCCTCCGCCAGACTGGGTCTGAAAGCGCACGCAACGTTCTCCGGCTCGCTGGCCTGGCCGTTTTTTTACCCGTGGCCGCCGCATAACGAGCAGCGTTTCCAGGAGGCGTTCGCGGCGCTGGCAGCCCGCTGGCGACCGATTCTGGATACCTTCGATGAACAGGGCGTAGACGTCTGTTTTGAGCTGCATCCGGGGGAAGACCTGCACGACGGGGTGACGTTTGAGCGTTTTCTGGCGCTGGTGGATAACCACCCGCGCTGCAACATTCTCTACGACCCGAGCCATATGCTGCTGCAGCAGATGGACTACCTGGCTTTTATCGACATCTATCACGCGCGCATCAAAGCATTCCACGTGAAGGATGCCGAATACCGCGCCAGCGCGCGGAGCGGGGTGTATGGCGGCTATCAGCCGTGGATCAACCGTGCCGGCCGCTTCCGTTCGCTGGGCGACGGGCAGATCGACTTCAGGGGCATTTTCAGCAAACTGACGCAGTACGACTACGACGGCTGGGCGGTACTGGAGTGGGAGTGCTGCCTGAAAGATGGCGATACCGGTGCCCGCGAAGGCAGCGAGTTTATCCGCCGCCACATTATCCCGGTCTCCGGGCGCGCGTTTGACGATTTCGCGGCAGGAGGCAGCCATGATTAACGTCGGCATTATCGGCAGCGGGTTTATCGGCCCGGCGCATATCGAGGCGCTTCGGCGTCTCGGGTTTGTGCAGGTGGTGGCGCTCTGCGACGGTACGTTTGCCGGGGCGCAGGCAAAAGCGCGTCAGCTTAACGTGCCGCACGCCTTCGACAGCGTGGAGGCGTTGCTTGCACATCCGGATTTACACGTGGTGCACAACTGCACGCCAAACCATCTGCACGCGGAGATTAACCGCCAGATCCTGCGCGCGGGAAAGCACGTATTCTCCGAGAAGCCGCTGTGCATGACCCCGGACGAAGCGCGTGAGCTGGTAGCGCTGGCGGAACAGGCAGGGGTGGTCCACGGCGTCAGCTTTGTCTATCGCCAGTTTGCCATGGTGCGCCAGGCCGCAAGCATGATGAGGGCGGGTAGCATCGGGCGGATCTTCGCCGCGCACGGCAGCTATCTGCAGGACTGGATGCTGCTGGAAACCGACTACAACTGGCGGGTGGATGCGGCCCTGGGCGGTGCGTCGCGCGCGGTGGCGGATATCGGCTCCCACTGGTGCGACACGGTGCAGTTTGTCACCGGCCGCCGCATCACCGAGGTGATGGCCGACCTCGCTATCGTCTGGCCGACGCGCAAGGCTAGCGTGGCCGGAAATCAGACCTTCGTGCACGAGGAGCACGCCCGCTATGAGGACAAGCCGGTCACCACCGAAGACTTCGGATCGGTGCTGTTCCGCTTTGACGACGGCAGCAAGGGCAGCTTTAGCGTCTCGCAGGTGAGCGCCGGGCGCAAAAACCGCCTGACGTTTGAGATCAACGGCAGCGAGCGGTCGGTGGCGTGGGATCAGGAGAGCCCTCAGCAGCTGTGGATCGGCCATCGCGCACAGGCAAACCAGACGCTCAGCGACGATCCGAGCCTGATGAACCCTGATGTGGCCGACAGCGCCCATTTCCCCGGCGGGCATATTGAAGGCTGGCCGGATGCCTTCAAAAACATGATGGCGCAGTTCTACCGTGCCGTGCAGACGGGCGCAATGCCGGAACGGCCTGCGTTTGCCACCTTCCATGATGGCGCGAACGTGATGTATATCATTGATGCAATAGTAAAAAGCCACCAGCAACAGCGCTGGGTTCGCGTGGCGCAATGACGCGTTGCCCGGTTCGCCGGGCAACAAATTTATGGTAGCCTGCACAAAACGCTAACCGCAGGATGTGTCGTCGCTATGTCAATTCAGAAAATCGCTCAGCTGGCCGGGGTCTCCGTGGCGACGGTTTCCCGGGTGCTCAACAACAGCGATACCGTGAAAGCAAAAAACCGCGATCGCGTCCTGCAGGCGATTAAAGAGAGTAACTACCAGCCCAATCTGCTGGCGCGCCAGCTGCGCACGGCCCGCAGCTATATGATCCTGGTGATGGTCTCGAACATTGCCAACCCGTTCTGCGCCGAGGTGGTGAAAGGCATCGAAGAAGAGGCCGAGAAAAACGGCTACCGCATTCTGCTCTGCAACTCTGGCTCTGATATCGAACGCTCCCGCTCGGGCTTGAGCCTGCTTTCCGGCAAAATCGTCGACGGCATTATCACTATGGACGCCTTTTCGAAGCTGCCGGAACTGGCCGCGCTGATAGGTTCTGCCCCCTGGGTGCAGTGCGCCGAATACGCCGATGCCGGGACGGTTTCCTGCGTGGGGATTAACGACGTCGATGCGTCGCAGCACGCCGTCAGCCAGCTTGCTGAAGGTGGCCGCAAGCGCATTGCCATGATCAACCACGACCTCAGCTATAAATACGCCCGGCTGCGCGAGCGCGGCTACAAGAGCGTGATCCACCTTAAAGACCTGGCGTATCAGGCGGTTGAGTACGCAAGCGATCTCAGCTCCCGCGCCGGAATGGCCGCCATGCAAAATCTGCTGAAGGAAAATCCGCCGGACGCGGTATTTGCCGTTTCCGACACCCTGGCGGCAGGGGCCTTGCGCGCTATTCAGCAGGCGGGGCTGCGCGTGCCGGAGGATATTGCAGTCGTCGGTTTTGATGGCACTGAGCTGGCGGACATGATTTCGCTGACGACCATCGAACAGCCGTCGCGCAATATCGGGCGCAAGGCGGTCGATCTGCTCTTAAATAAGATCGACAACCCGGATGCGCCCACGGAAAGAGTGATGATGGACTGGCGCTTTATTTCCCGCGCCAGCACCTGATTATCTGGCGACAGCGCCTGCCAGCGAGCGAATATCGTTCCCGGTCGGTGACTGGTGTATACGCAGACCAAATTCATCCACTACCGCGAAAATATGGTCGAAGATGTCGGCCTGAATCTCTTCATATTCTGCCCAGACCACCGTATTGGTGAAGGCATATATTTCAATCGGCAGGCCGTTAGCATCCGGCGCGAGCTGGCGCACCATTAATGTCATATCTTTGCGAATCCGTGGGTGGTTGCGCAGATATTCATTCAGGTAAGCGCGGAAGGTGCCGATATTGGTCATCTTGCGCAGGTTTAATATCGATTCCCCTTCACCGTTCTGCTGATTCCACAGGTTAATCTCCTCATGACGCGCGGCCAGATAGGGCTTCAGCAGCTTCGCCTGAATAAGTTTCTGCTGTTCCTGCTCGTCGAGAAAATGAATGCTGGTGGTATCAATATTCAGGCTGCGCTTAATGCGTCGCCCACCGGAGGCGGACATGCCGCTCCAGTTGATAAAGGCGTCGGAAACCAGCGCCCACGTCGGAATGGTCGTAATCGTATTATCGAAGTTGCGCACCTTAACGGTGGTCAGCCCGATGTCCGTCACCGTGCCGTTGGCGCCGTATTTCGGCATCTCCAGCCAGTCGCCGAGCTTGAGCATGTCGTTGGCCGAGAGCTGAATACCCGCCACCAGACCCAGGATAGGGTCCTTAAACACCAGCATTAATACCGCCGCCATGGCCCCCAGACCGCTGATCAGAATCGCCGGAGACTGACCGATGAGCAGGGAGATAATTAAGATCCCCACCAGAATGGCGCTCACCAGCTTGATGCCCTGGAAGATCCCCTTCAGCGGCAGCTGCGACGCGGTGGCCATTTTCTGCGACAGATTGAAAATCACGTCCAGCAGCGAGAAGAAGGCGAGGAGGGCATACACCATCATCCACAGCTTTGCGCAGGTGGTTAATATTTCCGCCGCTTCGCTGCCTTTTTGCAGCCACAGTACCGCCTGGACGTTGACGATTATCCCCTGAAGGGTAAAGGCCAGACGGTGAAATAATTTATTCTGGGTGATGATCTGCAGCCACAAATGGCTGCTGGCCTGCGCACGCTTCTCAAAGGCCCGCAAGACAACTTTGTGCAGAATAAAATGAATGATAATGGCGGTAAGAAAAATAATACCAAAGATGATGACTAATGATGTGGTGGGGGTAATTTCGATCCCTAACTCTTCTACCTGAGCAATTAATTCCTGCATAACGTCTCCTGTATTGATGCAGCCCCATAATGGCGGCTGCGGATCTATTATGCAAATTCGCGGCTTATTTGGTGGCCTGGCAGGTTTTCCCCACGGGCAGAGACAGGCGATGGCGCATACGTAACGTTGCCAGCCCCAGAACGATCATCATGACAGTTTCCACAGCCAGGAAGACATTAATCGCCTGAGTGTAATCCCCGTGATGGTGTTGCAGCGCGTGCAGCAAAATCGCCCCAAAAATGGCCGGACCCAGCCCCAGCGCGGCCTGCTGCAGCGTGCTCAAAATGGCGCTCGCCGCCCCCGCATCGTCAGGCTGAATATCGCGCATCCCGATACGGTAGAAGCTGTTTACGATCAGCGCCTGCCCGTAGCCCACCAGACCGGTGGCGGGCGCCAGCGTCAGCGCGGTGTTATTCATGCCCCACAGGTGGAACGTCGCCATCAGCGCCAGCAGGCCGGTAATCTGGATCGCCAGGCCCGTCAGCAGAATGGTGCTGGTGCTGTAGCGGGCAATCAGACGCGGCGCGAACCACGCGGAAATAAAGTAGGTCACGCCCAGGGCGATAAAGCTGTTCCCCGATTGCCACGGCGCCATCCCCAGACCGGTTTGCATGGTGAGCGCCATACAGAACATAAACCCGGACCAGACGCTGAAAAAGAGCATCGCAATCAGGACGCCAAAGCGAACGCTGCGAAGCGAAAGCAGGCGCGGCGGGATCAGCGGATGGGCATTCTCGTGCTCCTTTTTACGGGCATTCAATACCATCAGATAGCCCAGCGGGAGAATGGCAAACAGTGCGGCCTTCAGCGGCCAGGACCAGTGCCACTGGGGGCCAAGCGCCATCGGGAACAGCAGGCAGCAGAGAATGATCGCCAGCAGGACAGTGCCCGCCCAGTCAATGCGCGAAGGCGTCTCGCGACGGGTTTCCGGCACGAAACGGCGGCTCAGCGCCAGCACCACCAGACAAATCGGGACGTTGATAAAAAAGGCGTTACGCCAGCCCAGCCCGGCGATATCCGCCGACACCAGCCAGCCGCCGCCCATCTGCCCGACGATAAACGCAATCCCGCCGATACCGCCAAACAGGCTGATAGCTTTGGCGTGGGCGGTGCCTTTCAGCGTGACGTGCAGCGTGGCAAGAATTTGCGGCATGATAAGCGCGGCCCCCGCGCCCTGAACAATGCGTGCTGCCAGCAGCTGTTCAATATTCCCCGCCATCCCGCACAGCAGCGAGGCCAGGCCAAAGCCTGCCACGCCCCACATAAACAGGCGACGGCGGCCAAAGTTATCCCCGAGCTTGCTGCCGAGGGCGAGGCAAACGGCAAAGGCCACGCCGTAGAGGGCGACAATCAGCTCCAGCTCGGTGGCGGTCGCATGCAGTGAATGGGTGATGGCGTCCAGCGCCACGTTGGTGATTGAGGTATCTATCATCGGCAGCATCTGGCCGGTTAACAGCAATATCAGGCCAGCGCGACCCGGTGAAACTACTGACGTATTCATGGTAACTCCATTGCGTCATTCAACAGATGGTCGTAGCATCAACCATCTGATAAACGGGTACCAGTTCTTGCTTATACTGGTACTGGCACTACCATGCAGGGGGATTTATGGCGTTGATGTCTGAACCCGTCGCCTCACTTCAGGATGACACGCGAAAACAGCTGGGCGCATTTTTACGCGCCCGGCGTGAAAGCCTCGATCCGCAGCGTCTCGGTTTGCCGCGCAGCGGACGCCGCCGCACGCCGGGTCTGCGCCGGGAAGAGGTGGCGATGCTCGCCGAAGTGGGTGTGACCTGGTATACCTGGCTTGAGCAGGGCAGGGACGTCAATCCGTCCAGCGCAGTGATGGCAGCCATAGCGAAAGCCCTGCAGTGTACTCCGACCGAAGCCCGGCATCTTTTCGTGCTCGCCGGTTTGCCGCCGGGCGAAGCACCGCAGGCGGTCTGCTGCGAGGGGATCAGCGAAGGCACGCGTCGCCTGCTGGATACGCTGATGCCAAAACCTGCCAGCATCCAGAAACCCAATTTCGATATCGTGGCGTGGAACGACAGTTTTGGGCATCTGATGGGCGTTGATTTCAATGAAATCCCGCCGGAGGACCGCAACTGTATTTACTTGTTTCTCACCCATCCCGCGTGGCGCGCGCGGCTCGGCAGACGCGATGATGTGCTGCCGATTTTTGTCTCCTATTTCCGCGCGGCGATGGCCGAGCACCGGGGCGATCCGCTGTGGGAAGCGAAACTGGCACGTTTCTTTGCGGTGTCTGAAGAATTTAAAACCCTGTGGCATCAGCGCAATGACGTGCGCGGGGTGGAGAACCAGCTCAAGCTGTTTACCCATCCTGAGCTGGGCGAGTTTACCCTGCAGCAGATGTACTGGTACTCTGCACCGCGTAATGGATCGCGGCTACTGGTCTATCTGCCGGTGGATGACGCGGGGGAGCGGGCGATGGAATGGCTGGCGGAGCAGGCAAAATGAAGGTAACCCGAAAACAGGAGCGGCTTTTGCGCCGCGCGCTCAAAGAGTGGCAGCAGGAAGGCACATTAAGCGCTGACGAGCATCAGCGTCTGGCGGGCACCTTGACACGCGTCACCATGGACTGGCAGCGGCTCAGCCGCTATGCCTTCTGGACGGCGCTGGCCTGCGTGATTATTGCTATCGGCAGCCTGTTCTCCGACAGTGAACTGATGGCGCGCATTATTGCATTCTTCTCTTTCTCCTCCATCGCCCGCATCGGGCTGCCTGCGCTGGTTGCCGTGCTGTTTTATCTGTGGGGCTTCAGCCGACAGCGGCGTGAAACCCAGTGGCATTACAGCACTGAAGCCATGCTTTTTCTCGGCGTGCTCTTTACCGCCATCGCGCTCTGGCAACTTGGGGAGCGTCTGGATAACGGCAGCGGCCATATCGCACCGCTGTTCCTGGCGGGATGTGCGGTTTACGGGCTGGTGGGCTTCTTTGGTCGCTCTGGCCTGGTGTGGCTGTTTTTCCTGCTCTCACTCGGTAACTGGTTTGGTGCGGAGACGGGCTATATGTCCGGCTGGGGCGCCTACTGGCTGGGAATGAACTACCCGGTACGCTTTATCTTCTTCGGCGGTGCGCTGCTGGCACTGTGCTGGCTGCTGCGCGGAAGGCTGCAGGCGCGCCATCTATACACGACCAGCAAAGCGATGGGGCTCACGTATCTGTTTGTCGCCCTGTGGATCATGTCGATTTTTGGCAACTACGATATCGACAACTGGTATGGCGTTACGCAGGCTTCGCTGCTGCCGTGGGCGCTGCTGTTCGCCGTGGCGGCGGTGCTCTGCATTTACATCAGCCTTAAAACCGACGACGGCATGCTGCGCGGTTTTGGTCTGACCTTCCTCGGCATTAACCTCTACACCCGCTATTTCGAATACTTCTGGGACGGCATGAACAAAGTGGTGTTCTTCCTGCTCCTCGCGGCGTCGCTGGCGGTGATTGGGCGCTATGCAGAACGAATCTGGCACGCCGGGATCCAGCGTGCCAGTACTGATTAGCACTCAGTCACAATCGTGCTCAGCGGCAGGCGAGATTTTGGCAGCGTGGCGTTGAAATCTTCCACGCTGTGATGCCCAACCGGCACCACCACCAGGCTGGTGAAACCTTTCTCTTTCAGGCCGAACTCTTCGTCGAGGATCGCGGCGTCGAAGCCTTCAATCGGTACCGCATCCAGGCCCAGCGCAGCCACGCCCAGCAGGAAGTTACCCACGTTCAG
>OKVL01001290.1_pt1 | contig 10941 bp, 10 predicted proteins | sample 1606791 | NCBI WGS metagenome assembly OKVL01 (sample SAMN03281006, study PRJEB24777) | human gut metagenome | isolation source: fecal sample PR165 from 1 month old male Malay infant, vaginally delivered...
GTTCGTCTTTGCTGAGGCGAACTTCTACCGCTTCTTCGGTTTCCTGACGGATACGTGTTTGTTCTTGCGCGGCTTTCGCTTCTTCGCTGCGACGGAGCAACTGCGGGCGAACGGCTTTCCGCCACAGGAGCCAGGCGACCAGCAGAACCAGTAACCAACGACCTGCGGACATTAACTGATCAATAAAGAACGGCTGTTTCCAGAACGGAAGCTCACCCATGGAATCGTCGGTCGCTGTGAACGGAGAGTTCACCACGTTCAGGGTGTCGCCACGTTTGTCGGAGAACCCCATCGCCTCGCGGGTCAGATCCTCAATCTGTTTCATCTGTTCGGCAGTTAACGGTAGTGGTTTGCCATCCGGTAACGTTTTATAGTTGACCACGACGGCCACCGAGAGACGCTGCACATCGCCAACGTTCATTTTGGTATGGCGAATGGTACGGTCGACTTCATAGTTACTGGTTTCATTGCGCTGCGTACTGCGCGGACCTGCATTGTTACTGTTATTCGTTGTCTGCGTGGTTTGCGCATTTTGCTGATTAGCCGGTGGATTGGCGATTGGCGCGGTATTAGCCGGCGCTGGCTGATTAGACAATGCGCCCGGTACGCCGCCAGGCGCTCCGCTACCAACCTGCTCACTTACGTTTAACTGGCGCGAGCGTAGCACGGCCTGGGAATCATCGCCGTTTGGACGGTATTGCTCTTCGGTTTGCTCTTTATTAGCAAAATCCAGTTGCGCGGTGACTTGTGCATGGACGTTACCGTTGCCGACAATCGGCGACAGGATCGATTCGATTCGGCGTTGCACGCGGGCCTCGACATCGCTTGCGTATTTCAGTTGCGCATCGTTGAGATCGCGGCTGCTGGTGTTCGACTGGGTTAACAGATGACCCGCCTGGTCGACCAGCGTCACGTTGCCCGGCGGTAAGCCTGCAACAGCGCTGGAGACCAAATGCGTGACCGCGCTGATTTGACCTTCATCCAGCGCACGACCCGGTTCCAGATTAACGGTGACGGAGGCCGAAGGCGCTTTTTGCTCACGTACAAACAGCGAAGGTTTAGGCATCGCCAGATGCACGCGGGCGCGTTTTACCGGGCCCAGGGTTTCAATGGTGCGGGCTAATTCACCTTCCAGCGCGCGCTGGTAGTTGACCTGCTCGCTAAACTGGCTGATACCAAACTTTTCCTGATCCAGCAGTTCAAAGCCAACGGCGCCACCTTTCGGCAGGCCTTGCTGCGCCAGACGCAAGCGCAGCTCGTGGACTTTATCGGCAGGAACTTCAATAGCGCCGCTTCCCTCAGTAAAACGATAGGGAACGTTCATCTGCGTCAGTTGGGTGACAATCGCGCCGCCATCCTGATCGGAAAGATTGCTGAACAAGGTGCGGTAGTCGGGCGCTTTGGCCCACAGAACCATCGCCACAACGATAGCGACGGCAGCGGCTCCTGCCACAATCAGAGGAATTCTGGGATTCGCGCGCAGGCGGTTTAACCACTCGAGAGGTTTAAGCTGGGTTGCAGTCGATGCTGTCGCACTCATCTCGCACCTCGTGGCTTATCGTGGACGGCGTTTTTTGCAAAGTGGAACAAGACTCACTCCCGGGTCAGCAAACTCGAAAAATTGACGGTCTCATTATTTGCGGTTTCGAATTTTTCTATGGGTTAAAAACCGTGGTTTTTTATCGTTATTTAACGCCTTTATCTTATTGACTAACTGGTAATCTCAGCTAAGTAAAAAATCATCCAGGGGATCAGAATGTCGGCAATACAGGGGATTGAAGGGGTCATCAGCCAGTTACAAACCACGGCGATGTCAGCAAAAATGCAGGATATGCAGCCACAACCGACCGTGAGTTTTGCCGGTCAGCTACATGCGGCGTTAGACAGAATCAGCGATGTGCAGACCGCGTCCCGTGTCCAGGCTGAGAAATTTACCCTCGGTGAACCGGGTATTGCGCTGAATGATGTGATGACCGATATGCAAAAAGCGTCGGTGTCGATGCAGATGGGGATTCAGGTTCGTAATAAACTGGTATCGGCGTATCAGGAAGTGATGTCGATGCAGGTGTAGGGACAACGTGCAGATAATGTAGGCCGGATGAGCGCAGCGCCATCCGGCAAACACTTACTTTTGAATCAAATAGCGAATCGTTGGGCCATCCTGCTGAATATCCAGCACCGTATAGCCGTGATTGCGCGCATCCAGTGGAATATTATTGATTGACTGCGGGCAGTCGCTCACCACTTCCAGAATTTCACCTTTCTTCAATTGCGGCATCGCCTCCAGCGTGGCAACTGCCGGATACGGACACGGCTCGCCGACCATATCGAGGCGATAATCAGGCACGATATTTTTCATACAGGCTCCTTGGCTGGCGTCAGCCCGGCACGGCGGAAGAAACGCTTTTCCCAGCCGATGATGAGCATCAGCGCGGTAAATAACAGCAGATAGGTCACCAGCAGGCCACCCAGCGGACCAAAGGTGTTCAGCAGATTCACCTTATCCCAGTTGGTGGCCAGAGCAGGCGCAAAATCATCCCAGTAGTAAGCCAGAATGGTTGAGCCAATAACATTGCCCAGACCAACCCACCAGTAATGCACCTGGCCTTCAACCGCGCGATACATCCAGCCGGTTTCACACCCGCCCGCTAAAACGATGCCGAAGCCGAACAGCAAGCCGCCAAGCACTGCATTCGGACCCGCCCACATAATCTTCGGCTCGACGCCTAACTGCACATAACTAAAAATACCGATGGCGCTGACCGCCATCCCGAAGATGATCGCTTTTGCCATATGGGTGCGACCGGAAATCCACAGGTCGCGGAAGGCTGAAGTGAAGCAGATCTGCGCCCGTTCAATCAGCAGACCGAACCCGACGCCGAACAGCATCGCCAGGCCGAGCTTAGGTTTATCCATCGCAGTGAGTAACGCCCAGCCGATCATGCCGATAAACACCAGCATCCCGAGGCGAAAACGACGACGCGCCTGATCCGGTTTTTGCGTCAGCGGGGAAGCGGCGGAGACTTTCTGCATTTTGACCGGAATACGGAACATCGGCAGCAGGGTAAAGCGTGCGCCAAACCACGAGCCAATGGCTGTTGCCAGCGCAAAAAACCAGGCGTGTAGTGAGAACTGCGGAATACCGGTAAAGAACGCGGCCAGGTTACACCCCATTGCCAGACGGGCGCCGAATCCGGCAATCATCCCGCCGACTATCGCCTGCATAATGCGTATCCGACTGCGCGGCATGCGGAGTTTGACGTTGTTGGCCCAGAGTGCGGCAGCAAAACAGCCGCCGAACATACCGAGGATCATCATACCGTCGATGCGGGTCAGGGGGGAGCCTTCAAGATGGATCAGCTTGTAGTATCCCCACTCTTCGGCGTGAACGCCGAATAATTGCAGGATTTGACCGCCCCAACGGGTGAATTCGCCGGTAACGGCCCAGAAGGTTCCGGTGATGCCGAAGTAGTAAGTAGAGAGAATACCCGCTGCGATGACCGCAGGGGCAGGGGCCCAAAATTTAATTAACCAGGCCTGTTTGAAGTGTTGCCATGACATGCGTTTTGCCTCTGAACTCAGAAGGTATGTAACAAGAAGTGTGGATACTACACCGATCAGAATTTTTGACTATGAGTAATAAGAGGTAACACTGTCTGGATCAATATTTCTCAATGCTACCGAAAGGCTGGCGGCATCAGACCTTTAATGCCACAATCCCATTTTCTTCGCATGCAGGATGAATGATGAAAAAATTAGCAATCGTTGGGGTATTTCTGGCGCTGAGCGGATGCGCCGAAGTAGAGAATTATAACGACGTGGTGAAAACGCCAGCGCCAGCAGGTCTGGAAGGCTACTGGCAGTCAAAAGGTCCGCAACGCAGCCTGGTCAGCCCGGAAGCCATTGCCAGCCTGGTGGTGACGAAAGAGGGCGATACGCTGGATTGTCGCCAGTGGCAGCGGGTCATTGCTCTACCGGGGAAACTGACGATGATTTCCGGCGATCTCACCAACGTGACCGTGAAACGTGAGCTGTATGAGATTGAGCGCGAAGGCAATACGCTGGAGTATGATGGCATGACGCTGCAACGGGTGGATCGCCCGACGCCGGAATGTGCTGACGCGTTAAAGAAAACACCGCTGGCCACGCCGCTGCCATAAGCAGCACGCCCCGGTAGCCAGCGGCCACCGGGGTTGAGTATTACAACACGTCTTCAATCACCCACACGCTGACGCTACCGCCGTTACAGAAAAACGTTGCTTCCCCGTTTTCATCGGTGACCACGCTTTCTTCGCGATTTCCCAGATAATCACGCCAGGTTTTATTACCGTAATTCGCGCCGAGATTGATGGTCTTTTCCCCATCATCACCATTAGACAACACCACCACACAGCCGGGATCTTCGTCCGTTCCGCTGCGGCTAAAGGCGATACAGTTAGGGTGATCAAAAAAGAGCGTCTGAACGCCGTGAGCGAAGCGCTGGCGGGCGAGGATCAGTTCGGCAAGCTGTTCAATGATCGGCATGTCGATAGAATAGGTTTCGCCATCGCCGCCGGTGTCTTCGTAATGCGCCCCGTAGAGGTCAGGATAAAACACCGACGGTACGCCGTTTTCCCGTAGCAGGATCAGCGCATAGGCCAGCGGCTTAAACCATGACTCGACAGGGGCTTCCAGCGCCTGCAACGGCTGAGTATCGTGATTGGCAACCAGCGTGACGGCATGAAACGGATCGGCCTCGACTAATGTGTCCGTGAAGATTTGGCTCATGTCGTAATCGCGGCCCTGACGGGAGGCTTCGTGGAATTTCATCTGCAATGGGGCGTCGAACAGCATGGTTTTCCCCTCCACCTGGTTAATGTAGGTTTGCAGTTTGTCGACCTCGTGGGACCAGTATTCCGCGACAATAAATAATGGCTTGGGCGCGACCTCCTGTACGTGTTCAATCCACTCTTTATAAAACCATGCCGGAATATGTTTCACCGCATCTAAACGAAAACCGTCACACTGGGTTTGCTCCATCACCCAGCGCGCCCAGTATTTGATCTCCTCGGTCACGGCGTGATTTCGAAAATCGATGTTCTCGCCCATCAGATAATCAAAATTACCCAGTTCATCATCCACCTGATCGTTCCAGCCTTCACCGGTATAATCGTTAACGATTTTGAAAATGCCGTCTTCGGTGGGGTTCTCGATATGGTCAATGCCACTGAAGCATTTATAGTCCCAAATGAATTGTGAATACTGGCCTGCGCGGGCGGGGAAGGTATAGCGCGTCCAGGCCTCACATTCGATGATTTCATCGTCTATTTGCGTGCGATCGTCGGCGTTAACCCGCTGGACACGAATACTCTCTTTTTCATCCGCGCCCATTTTGTGGTTAACCACCACGTCGAGCAGTACGGCGATGTCGTTGTGTTTCAGCGCGTCAATTGCCGCCAGCAGCTGGTTTTTATCGCCATATTTGGTGGGGATGGTTCCCCTCTGGTCAAACTCGCCCAGGTCAAACAGATCGTACGAGTCGTAGCCAACGGAATAACCGCCTGATGCGCCTTTATAGGCGGGGGGCAGCCATACCATATTGATGCCGATATCATTGAGTCCGCCTGCGCGTTCGGCAAGCTCGGGCCAGAGTTGACCCCCATCGGGGTAATACCAGTGAAAATACTGCAATAACGTGGGATTTTTCATCTTCCGTGCTCCAGAAGTCGTTTGGCCGACCTCTGGAGTATGGAAGATTATTCAGATTTAACAGAAAATTATTGCGGGGCGGTGGGGGCGTCGGGTACTAACAGCATGCCGGAAAGACGGCCATAGGCGTTATTGAGCGTCTTCTGGCGTGTCGACTGACCGATAAGATTGCTGAGTTCATCCAGCCGCTGTTGTAACAGTGTTTTCAGTAACTGTTCGTTATCCAGCGTCTGTTTAATATACCCGGCCACTAAGTCCTGAATACTTCGTGTAATGCCAGGTGGAGTTTGCTCTTCCATGACCACTTCAATACTTTGCAGATAGGTAACTTCCTGTTCCAGTAAAAGGTCCCATTCACCCCGCTGCGCCAGTTCCAGCAGCGAGTGACTGAGTAGCGCGATGCGCTGCCAACGGTTGATAAACTCCACGGCTGAGGTCATTAACGAGACTCCTGGGACGACGCTTTCGGTGAGATCTGTTTCCAGGCTTCCGCAATGTTGCCGAGCAACCCTTCGACTTCTTCAATAGCCTGACAATCATTACGCAAGTTGGCTTGCAGTAAACGGCGAATCATATAGTCATAGAGCGCAGACAGGTTGGTGGCGATTTCACCGCCATTTTCCTGATCCAGACCTGCTTTCAGACCATTGTCGATAATATTAATGGCTTTACTTAACGCCTCGCCTTTGGCGACGATATCACCCTGTTGCATAAACAGGCGAGCGCGCACCAGGGCGCTGTTCGCGCCATCAAACAACATTTCGATCAGCTGATGCGGGCTGGCGCTCATTACGGCGCTTTCCACACTGACCTGTGCATAGGCTTTGGTACCGCTCGCGGTATACATGCTTACCTCGTGTTATCAGGATTTATTCATCGCTGTAAATTGTTGACCCAGGTAGGTACTGGTGTTATTCAGTTTGCTCATCATGCTATCGAGCTGGGTAAACTGCGCCGTATAGCGCGCAACCATGTCGTCAATGCTGGCGCTGACGGACAGGTACTGTTTGGTCAGTTTCTTCAGCGTGGCGTTAATGGTGTCTTGCGCATTATCGATAATGCCGTCATCAGCCAGATAACTTTTCACTTCAGCGGCAATTTTAGTGGTGATCCCGGTTTCTTTACCGTCGCCAGCCAACAACTCACGTACCGAAGCGGTGTTTTCGTCCAGCGCTTTTTTCAGTTTGGTGTCATCGATGGTCATCTTGCCGGTTTTGCCATCCTGCTTGATGCCAATTTCATTCAGCGTCTTAAAGGCACCTTCGCTACCAGAGTTGGCAAACTGCGCGCGAATACCGGTCTGAATGGTACGTACCACGCTGTCGCCCACCAGCGCGCCGTTATCTTTGTCCTGACCTTCCGCTCCTGCGTCTACGGCTTTATATTTGGTCAGCGTATTAAAGGTATCGATCAGTGAGTTATAGGCATCCACCCAGCCTTTAATCGCTTCCGTGGCTTTCTCATTGCTTTTCGTGACGGTGACACGCGCGTCGGTGACTTTTTTGGTCAGTTCCAGCGTCACGCCCTGCGGGGCATCGGTGACTTTGTTACTCTGACGTTCAATATCGATACCGTTCATCGTGAGCTTGGAGTTTTGCGCTTTAACCAACTCAGTCATTTTTCCGGTGCCGGTTGTACTGTCGTAGGCCAGCATATCGTTCAGCTTGCTGTCGCCGTCAACAGAGATGGTCATTTTGCTGTCCATACCTTCTGCTGCGGTCAGCACCAGTTTGAACTCGCCATCTTTCACCTTCACGATACTGGCGGAGATTCCGCTATCGGTATCGTTAATCGCCTTACTGATATCGTCCAGCGTGGTTTTGTCTTGCGACAATTTAATCTCCAGCGGCTCTTTACGACCCGGCTGCTCAATCTTAATTGTACGGGTGGCAGAACCATCACCCAGCGCTTCTTTGTTTGAAGCAACCGATGAGGTGCTCAGAGACTGCGCCTGGGCCAGCTGCGTGACGCTGATGGTATAAATACCCGGTGCCGCGCCGGCTTCGGTGGTCACTTTCAGGTCTTCAGTACTGCTGGTCACATTGCTGCTTCTGAACAGTTCCGGTTTATTTAACGCGGTATTGGCCGTCTGGAATTTTTCCAGCGCACTCTTCAGCGTACCATAAGCCGTCAGACGGGCGGTATTGTCGGTCTGTTGCTGAGTAATTGGATTTAAACGTTTTTTCTCAGCGATAGTCAGGTTGTTTAGCAACGTGTCCAGTGGTAAGCCTGAGCCTACGCCTAATGATGTAAATGAAGCCATGCCCGATTCCTTGTGATTGCAAACAATTGTTAAGCGGGTTATCGGCAATCTGCGCGCAAAGTTTAATGATAGTTTTGTCAAAATAATGCGCGGAATAGTGGTGCATATAGAGGGTATTTCACGGGCTAAGAAAAAAGAGAGCGGAAAGTAAAAATTTTCTAAAGTTCGAATTTAAGGTGCCGATACATGGGTTACGGTGAGAAACCGTGGGCAACAGCCCAATAACATCGAGTTGTAATTGATAAGGAAAAGATCATGGCACAAGTCATCAATACAAACAGCCTGTCGCTGTTGACCCAAAACAACCTGAACAAATCTCAGTCCGCTCTGGGCTCTGCTATCGAGCGTCTGTCCTCTGGTCTGCGTATCAACAGCGCGAAAGACGATGCTGCTGGTCAGGCGATTGCAAACCGTTTCACCGCTAACATCAAAGGTCTGACTCAGGCTTCCCGTAACGCTAACGACGGTATCTCTGTTGCACAGACCACTGAAGGCGCGCTGTCTGAAATCAACAACAACCTGCAGCGTGTGCGTGAACTGTCCGTCCAGGCAGCGAACGGCTCTAACTCCGACTCCGACCTGTCCTCTATCCAGGACGAAATTAATCAGCGTCTGGAAGAAATCAACCGCGTTTCTCAGCAGACCGACTTCAACGGCAAAAAAGTTCTGAACCAGGACAGTCAACTGACCATTCAGGTTGGTGCAAAAGATGGTGAAACTATCACTATTGACCTGAAAAAAATCAACAGCGAAACCCTGAAGCTGAACGATCTGGATGTGACTAAAATTGCAACCACCATTTCTAACGGAAGCAAAATTAATACCCAGGTTACGCCAGCAGCTGCTGACATTACCGATCAGAAAGCGGGTGGTATTACAACTGGTACGTCTTTAGTTAAAGATACAGCAGGCAAATACTTGGTTACAGACGGTACTGACTTCTGGGCGGCAACGCTTGACAATACCAATGGTAAGGTATCATTTGACAGTGCTAGCGCTAAAGTTACCCCAACAGGTGCTACAGCTGCCACAACCGTCGGTAAAGATGTGAAAGTTGATACCACAGCGCTTACCGCTGCGAATCAAAGCCTGATCTCTTATAAAGAGGCAGGCGCAACGAAATTCGCTGTTAAACAGGCTGATGGTACATACAAAGGTGCGACGATTGATGGTGCGGGTGCAATAACCCAAACTGCTGCAGTAACCCCTGATATCAGCCTCGACCCGCTGAAGAAAATCGATGATGCGCTGTCTGATGTTGATAAATTCCGTAGCTCCCTGGGTGCGGTGCAGAACCGTTTTGAATCTGCAGTAACTAACCTGGGTAACACCGTTAACAACCTGTCTTCTGCCCGTAGCCGTATCGAAGACTCCGACTACGCGACCGAAGTGTCTAACATGTCTCGTGCGCAGATCCTGCAGCAGGCGGGTACTTCTGTACTGGCGCAGGCTAACCAGACCACGCAAAACGTCCTCTCTTTACTGCGTTAATCCATCGATTGGGTTACTTAGTAGTCAGAGAAAATAAAGGCAGCGAAAGCTGCCTTTTTTCTATACTGGAGTCTGAATAATGCAAGAAATTACCGTTACTGAACCGGCTTTTGTTAAAGCCTTCCAATGCTCTGGAACGCAATGTCGCGATCATTGCTGTAAAACATGGCGTATAACTCTGGATAGGTCAACGGTGAAAAAGTATATTTCCAGTAAAGATGATAGTATCAGAGGGATCGCTAAGGAAAATATCATTCTCCTTAAGAAAAATGTTGATAATTGGGGATTAATCAAACTTAATGAAGATAGCGGGAACTGTCCTTATCTGACCGAAGACAGCCTTTGCCAGGTCCAGAAAACGCTTGGCGTCGAAGCATTAAGCACGACATGTAAAACATTTCCGCGTAGTGAGCGTATCTACAAAAACGATGTAAGAAAAGCATTAAATCTGTCGTGTCCGGAAGTCGCCAGTTTAGTCCTGACCGATCCCAATGCGATGGTTCTGAATGAGAGCAGTAAAATTGTGCCTAATGCTTTTACTGCACCGGTCTTTTCGCAACAGCAAAAGCTACTTAATCTTTTCTGTCTGAGCCTGGTGGAACAGGCAGGACGTGATGTGGATGTGGGTCTATATGCGCTGATTAAACTTACTTTATGCGTTAAGAAGTTTAATCAGATTGATAATGTGGCGCTGGCTGAAGTTGAGCAAATTTATCACGCGATTATGACTCAGATGCAGTCAGGTGAAATGCGAGAGGAGCTGTCGAAATTTTCTGCTGACAACAATGTTAAAGTCAATTTAGTGCTCTTGCTTCAGGATTATTTCCGCAGTCTTCCGGTAAGCCGCGCCAATGGTGTACTTAACTATTATATCCAGTGTCTTTTGAGAACATTGACCCTGGAAGATAATCACTCTGTGGGTGAAGGGGTTGCTAAACTTGAGGCTACATGGCAGAAGGTTTACGAACAACAGGATGAGGCTGGATTCGATCTTAAAAATTTCATTTTGTATAAAATTTGGGAAAACAACTTTCCCAATCAAAAGAACGTAGACCCGCTTCGTACGTTATATATGATAAGTGTCGAATACTATTTCATCAAAATGCTGATTGCTGCAAGTGCCTTCGAAAGAACATACCTGGAGAAGGAGGACGCCGTCAATATCGTCTACAGCTTCCATTCGTTAAGTCAGCATAACCCTACCGTACATGAGAACTTTCAAAAGCATATCGAGACCGTGCGCACAGGTGATGACCTGTCGATGATTCATCTCTTGACATAATTTAAGCAGGGATGCGTGAAAACGCATCCCTCGCAAGCTAACCATTTGATTTATGTTTGATTATTTCTGATGCGAAATAACGCCATCAGCTACATAAGTGAAATAACCCTTCTTTTATAGCCTTATTCCCCCGATAGAACCCCCTGCAGAAACGGATAATCATGCCGATAACTCATTTAACGCAGGGCTGTTTATCGTGAATTCACTGTATACCGCT
>OKVL01001292.1_pt1 | contig 10931 bp, 7 predicted proteins | sample 1606791 | NCBI WGS metagenome assembly OKVL01 (sample SAMN03281006, study PRJEB24777) | human gut metagenome | isolation source: fecal sample PR165 from 1 month old male Malay infant, vaginally delivered...
TCGCAGTTATTCATTGAATTTTGAGGTAAGTACGTTTATTTACAATCCTGACATTGCGTGGATGTTAGCGCAAGTCTTTGAAGAAGATATAGAAAAAAGTGTCTTACTAACCGACGAGATAATTAAAAAACAAGGGTACTGGCTACGCTTCAAGCAAAACTTTTCACGCTTGTTGTCCCCAGTCTTGTAATCAAATAAATCAGCAGTGAATGTAGTAAACTACTATTTTCACTGCTGATTTTAGTAACAAAACACTGAGTTGGTCTACCTAATTCATTGATAATCCCTCTAAATAATGGTAAATTAAAAATAAATTCAATCAGCTATTCTATCGTGAGAAACATAGTTATTACGTAGATCAGATCAAAGGGACATTCACGACGAGCAAATATTGAGTGTGTTTGCTGAAACGTGCATGTGTGATTTGGTCTTTTTTATTGAGCTGTTATTTTATAGATAAGGAGTGGTCACCATGGACTACCAAGCAATAGCAAAAGAAATTTTGAAAGACGTAGGTGGCAAAGACAATATCGTGGATGTCACACATTGTTATACACGATTGCGTTTCGTATTGAAAGATACGAAACAAGCGAACAAAGAAGCCTTACTACAAACAGAAGGTGTCATTTCTGTTGTTGAAAGTGGCGGGCAGTATCAAGTGGTTTTAGGCAATAAAGTCGCGCATGTTTATAATGCTCTAGAACCTTTGTTGGCTCAGCAACTTACGACCAAAACATCTACAAAAGAAAAAAATTCATTAGGTAATCGAATTTTAAATACTGTTGCCGCGATTTTCACGCCTGTCGTACCAGCAATTGCCGCTTCTGGCATGTTAAAAGGAATTCTAGCTATTGCTGTGATGGTCGCAAACAATTTTTACCAGGTCGATTTAAAACCTTTGAATACGTATATTATTTTAAGCGCCGCTTCCGATGCACTTTTTTATTTTATGCCAGTTATTTTAGGTTATTCAGCTGCTAAGGTTTTCAAAACAAACGAATATATCGCCATGGCAATTGGTGCCACCTTATGTTATCCAACCATCGTTTCATTAATGACTGAAGAATCAGCGGTTACCTTGTTTGGATTACATGTGACCAAAGCCAATTACGTTTCCACAGTAATTCCTATTATTCTTGCAATTTTTATGTTAGCTTATGTGCAACGCTTTTTGGAAAAAGTTATTCCAGAAGTTCTAAAAATTATTATGGTTCCTACGCTATCATTACTTTTAATGATTCCAGCCACTTTATTATTATTTGGACCGATAGGGATTTATTTAGGTGACGGCGTGAATTGGTTGTATTATTATATAATGAATTTTAGTCCCATCTTGTTAGGCGGTTTTATCGGCGGAATTTGGTGTGTCTTAGTCATTTTTGGGGCTCACCGCGGACTTGTGCCAATTGGGATTAATGATGTCGCTCGAACAGGGCGGCAAAATTTGCTAGCGTTTGCTGGTGCAGCAAACTTTTCTCAAGCTGGCGCCGCATTTGGCGTGTTTGTCCGCACAAAAAATAAAGACTTGAAAGCCGTTGCTGCCTCTGCAACAGTGACTGCATTATTTGGTATCACAGAACCAGCCATTTATGGTGCAAACTTGCGGCTAAAAAAACCGATGATTTATGCGGTGGCTAGCGGAGCAGCAGGCGGGGCCTTAATGGGCTGGGGCGGTTCCTACGGGACAGCCTTCGCTAACCAAGGACTCTTGACCATCCCAGTTTACGCAGAAGCAGGAACCAAAGCCTTTATTTGTTATTTATTAGGTTGTGGTATTGCTTTTTTTGGTGCATTTCTATTAACGATTTTTCTAGGCTTTAATGATTTACCGATTGACGAGTCACGTCAAGAACCCAGCTTAAAGACCGAGGCAACGACCGTCAAAGAAAAACAACGGATTCAAGCACCTGTTCAAGGACAACTCGTATCTTTAGACCAAATCAACGATGAAGTCTTTGCTTCTCAACAAATGGGAAAAACGCTAGCTATTTATCCGACAGAGGAACAAATTGTTTCTCCAGGAAATGGGCAGGTGACGGCTTTATATCCAACTCATCATGCAATTGGCTTAAAGTTAGACAATGGTGCTGAAATCCTCCTTCACATTGGAATCAATACAGTCGAATTAAAAGGACGAGGATTTGAAACGTTCGTAAAAGCAGGAGAAAGGGTCAGACTAGGACAAAAACTGCTCTCTTTTGATAAACAAATCATCCAAGCTGCTGGTTATGATCCAACAGTCTTAGTCATCGTAACAAATACTGCGGAAATGGCTGTAATTGAGACAACCAAACAAACAGAGATTACACCACAAACAAATTTATTTTTCATGCAAGTAAAGGAGCAAAACTAATGGTTAAACAATTTAAGAACGATTTTTTATGGGGCGCTTCTTCCTCCGCTTTTCAAATTGAGGGCGCTTGGAATGAGGACGGCAAAGGCCTAACAGTCGCTGATTACAATTCTTTTAAAAAGTCAGCTGTACAAGCAGATACGAAAGTCGCCAGCGATTTTTACCATCGTTTCAAAGAGGACATTGCGTTAATGAAAGAATTAGGCTTAAAAACCTATCGTTTTTCTCTTTCATGGGCACGAATCATTCCAACAGGTGATGGCGAAATCAATCAAGCCGGCATCGATTTTTATAATGCTGTCATTGATACACTTTTAGAAAACGATATTTTGCCGTTTGTCACACTTTATCATTTTGATTTACCTTTTGCGTTGGTGGAAAAATACAATGGTTGGGCGGATCGTCGCTGCGTTTCCGCATTTCAACGCTATGCGCAAGTCTGTTATCAAGCATTTGGTGATCGAGTCAAAAATTGGCAAGTTACGAACGAACAAAACTTAATAATTCGTGTTGATGAACGAATGAATATGTACGATGTTGCACCAGAAAATGTTGAAAAAATTCGTGCACAAATGGATTACCATATGTTTGTTGCCCATGCGTTAGCGACGAATGATTGTCACCAATTGGTCGCTGGGGGAAAAGTCGGTCCCTCTGTTTCCTCAACGATGACTTATCCTAGTTCTAATAAGCCTGAAGATGTTTGGGCAGCTCGTATGAATGATAACTTTAAAACGAATTACGCTCTAGAAATGTATTGTTTTGGCGAATACCCTGGTTACTATCAAGAGTATTTAACCAAATGCGGCATTTATCCCGAAACACAGCCAGAAGATCAAGCAATTTTGAAAGCCGCTAAACCAGATTTTATCGCTCTTAATTATTATCGGACGTTAGTCGCTAGCTATTTACCGACAGATGAGCAACACCCATTGGGTACGAAAGAAAAGGACATTGATTTTGATCTATACGGTTATTTTAAAATCGAAAAAAATCAACATTTAAAAACCTCTAAGTATGGTGCCCAAATTGATCCAACTGGTCTACGTTTAGTTTTAAATGATTATTATCGTCAATACCGTTTGCCGTTAATCATTACAGAAAACGGCTTAGGCACACCAGATCACCTAACAGAGGACGGAAAAATTCATGATGATTATCGAATTGCGTATTTGCATGATCATATTGCTGCTTGTCATGCGGCTATTTCTGACGGTGTTGAGTTGTTTGGCTATTGCCCTTGGTCGGTCATGGATATTTTAAGTTCCCATCAAGGATTCAAAAAACGCTACGGTTTTATTTACGTTAATCGTGAAGACCATGAGTTAAAAGATTTACGACGCATTAAAAAAGATAGTTTTTATTGGTACCAATCAGTTATTAAAAATAATGGGTTATCAGAAGAATAGTGCCCAAAAAAGGATCATCCATTGCATAAGCGGGTGATCCTTTTGTTTTCAAGTTCTCTCATTCCGTGTTAGGCTTAAGTTAATAAACCCATTAAAGGTGGTGAGAGAGATGAATAATTACGATTTATGGAAATGGGCTGCCGGGAAACGAACCGAAAAAAATAAAAATGAAACCTATAGCGCCAAAAATTGGTGGTATGTTTTACTAATGCTCGGTGTATTTGTAGGGATCATGTTGTTGTATTATTTAATCTCTGTGCTTTGGAATTAAGGGAAAATAGGCAAATGAGGAATTAAGAATAAAAAAAGACACCTGAAAAGGTGTCTTTTTTAACAGGATTCAGACAATGATAGCTGAATCGGAATAGGATAATTTTCCTCAAGTGCAACATCAGGATCCTTCATTCTACGAAGCAGTAAGTCAATCATAACGTCACACATCTCGTCGATTGGCTGCACAATGGTTGATAGTTGTGGGGCAATTCTTTTGATTAATTTTGTCCCATCATAACCAATTACTTTTAATTCTTCAGGAATGGATATCTTCAATTTTTGAGCAATATTCATAACTGTAATTGCTGTCAAATCATCTGTACAAAAGATGCCGTCTACAGTTTTATTTTGAAGCAAACGTTCGATTTCTAGATTTTTTAATGTTGTTGAGGTCCCATTATCAATTTGTAGAATCGTTTTTTCTGCGCCATATTTTTCCATTGTTTGTTTATAACCAGCCAATCGATAATCGCTAGGTGCGCCTGTGTTATTAGCACCAGTAATAATTGCAATCTTTTGTGCACCACTTGCAAATAAGGCTTCAGTGGCTTTTTGGCCCCCTTGAAAGTTTTGCGAAGAGACAATTGGAATGCCAGGTGCCAAGAAACGGTCAAAGGAAACAATAGGTAGTGAAACATTTTCATATTCGTTAATAGCTAAGTTATGGCTACCAGTGATTACACCGTCCACTTTATTTGCAGCGAGCATTCGTAAATAGGCGCGCTCTTTTTCTGGATCTTTTTCACTATCACATAAAATCACTTTATATCCTTGAACAAAGAGCTTTCTTTCCAGTGTTTCAATTAATTCACCAAAAAATGGATGACTAACAGAAGGGAAGACTAAACCAATCAGCTGCGTACTTTTTCCTTGGAGGCTTCTGGCTAATCCATTAGGTTGATAATTTAATTCTTCCATCGCTTGATGAACTTTATCAATTGTTTTTTGACTAAGATAACCATAATTATTAATCACGCGGCTTACCGTTGTCGGGCTCACCCCAGCAAGCTTTGCTACATCCGTTAATTTAACCACCATCAAAATTCACCATCATTCCTAATTATTCGTATTTTCCAGCTCATAAAAACAAGCTTTTGCCGTCTTGGATAGATGAAGATACTGTTGCGCTTTATCTGGAAAGAAGCGACCAGTCATCGTTTTTTCACCTTTATTTACATAGATTTCTGCAACAGAGCAATCAACAAAAATAGTTAACTGAACTGACTTATTTTTCCTAATTTTAGTTTCACGAATTGTGCCATACTTTTCAGCAAAAGATTGGCCAGCAAATGTTCGATCAAGGGTTATTTTACCATGAATCGTATCAATTGTAATTAAAAGTCCTTTTGAACCCGTTTCGTTCGCTAAAAGCCGAATAAAAGCAATCTCATTTTTGGGAATATCCACTTCTAATTCAAAAGAAGCAGTAGATAAGAAATGGCAGCCATTTGATAAAGTAGTAGCGGATTGACGAAGCATTTCTGTTTCAGAAACTGGATATTGAAATAGTTTCCCGTTGTGAATTGTGAGTTCTTTAACCAGACTTAAGCCATTTGCCCAACCCTCCACATCACTTGGGTAAGTGATTTCTGGCAACCCAATCCAACTGACCGCAAGTGCACGACCATCTGGCGCATTAAAGGCTTGAGTGGCGTAGACATCAAATCCTTCATCTAAATTTTCAAAAGGCCTAGCCTGAACTAAAGAAAGATTCTCCAAATCAAACGTTTCGGCCAATGTGTACATATTCGGATAGATATTCTGATAACTTTTTACAGATGGAGATAGACCTTGTGGGCAAAATAATAAGACAGGCTGGCCATCAATAAATACCAAATTGGGGCATTCAACCATGTAGCCTAATTCTTGGTTGGTGAACGTCAATTCGCCAAGTTGATGAAAATTGTGTACATTTCGATCTTTAGAAAAATAGACCACAATTTTTCCTTGTCCATTTAAATCACTAGCACCAATTAATAAAACAAGTCCTTCTTGATAAGGAAATACCATCGGATCACGAAAATGGGAAGAATAATTGGGGTCAATAGGTAGGAATGGTGTTGATTCCTTTGTGATCGCACCTAAAGAATTCAGCCATGCAATATTTTGATATGCAAATCGTTGCCAAGTTTGATCACGAACATTTCCTGTATAAAATAAACATAGTTGGTTATCTATTGTTAAAGCTGAGCCTGAATAGACGCCATGAGAATCATATTCAGAGTCGGGATAAAGGGCAATTCCTTCATAATCCCAGTGAATTAAGTCGGAGGAAGTTAAGTGGGCCCAACTTTTTAGTCCGTGAACACTCCCGAAAGGAAACGCTTGATAAAATAAATGCCACTGGTTATTGAAATACGAAAAACCGTTGGGATCATTTAGTAGTCCTGTCTGTGGTTGAATATGATACTTAAAACGCCAACTAGATTGCGCGATAATAGAAGTTAGATTTTCGAGGTGAGCAGATGTCCAAGAAGAATAAGGCGCATAACGTAATTCATCCGTCCATTGGTTCATGATGCTTGACATAAGTAATGTCTCCTTTATTAGAAAATAGTAGTTAGTCTAATAGTATAAACAAATCAGAAAAAAGTCAAACGTATAACATATATAAATCTATTTAAATCAAAAGAATATTATAATTTACATTTATTTATGATAAACGTTTGACATATTACGCAAAAACGAGTATCATACAAAATGTAAAAACGGTTACAGAAAAAATTAACAGGACTAGTTTAAGAGTGAGGAGAACCAGAATGAACAGAAATTGGTGGCAAAAAGAAGTGGCCTATCAAATTTATCCACGTAGCTTTTCGGATAGTAATAATGACGGAATTGGTGATTTACAAGGCATTATTCAAAAACTGGATTACTTAGAAAATTTAGGAATTACGCTGATTTGGCTGAGTCCAATGTACCCGTCGCCAATGGCTGACAATGGATATGATATTTCAGACTATTATGGTATTTCTAGCGATTTTGGTACAATGGCAGACTTCGATGAACTCATTGAAGAAGCAAAAAAACGAAACATAAAAGTTATTTTAGATTTGGTGGTAAACCATACATCTGATGAACATGCTTGGTTTCAAGATGTTTTAAAAAATCCTCAAAGTCGTTTTCGAGACTTTTATATTATAAAAGAAGGACGAGAAGCACCTACAAATTGGCGGTCTAACTTCGGTGGTAGTGTTTGGGAAAAATTACCTGGGGAAGATGCCTACTACTTTCATGCCTTTCATAAAAAACAGCCGGATTTAAATTGGGAAAATCCTGAACTACGCAAAGAAATCTATCAAATGATTCGTTTTTGGTTAAACAAAGGAATTGCTGGTTTTCGTGTAGATGCGATTAATTTTATTAAGAAAGATTTGACTTGGACAAACTTACCTGCTGATGGGGCAGATCAATTAGCCAAAGTAACAAAAGCTAGTAGAAACATGCCAGGAATGAGTGACTTTCTGAACGAATTAAAAGAAAAAGCTTTTGCTGGCTTTGATATTGTCACAGTTGCCGAAGCGGCCGGCGTCAATTATCTAAATTTATCAGAATTTATTGGAGAAACAGGGTATTTCGACATGATTTTTGACTTCAAATGGGCTGATTTGGATGTGAAATCAGGAAGCGAATGGTTTTATAGAATCGATTGGTCTTGGAATGATTTACGCACATTAATTTTCAAACAGCAAGAAGCCATGCAAGAGGCTGGTTGGAGTGCAAATTTTATTGAAAATCATGATCAACCTCGAGCGACAACGAAATATTTAAAAGAACAGGCTCAACAGCCAAATGCGGTTAAAACATTCGGCGCCATGTATTTCTTTTTAAGGGGCACGCCTTTTATTTACCAAGGACAAGAATTAGGAATGACCAATTTTGAAAGGGGTTCGATTGATGAATTCGATGATATTTCTAGCATTGATCAATACTATCGAGCAATAAAAGAAGGATTTACGCCCAAAGAAGCCTTGTCACTTGTCAATTTGCGTAGTCGAGACAATGCCCGCACGCCTTTTCCATGGAATGATTCTATGTATGGCGGTTTTTCAAGCGTCAAGCCTTGGTTAGGAATGGTGGATAATTATAAAGAAATCAATGCCGAAGCAGAAATAAAAAATAGTCAAAGTATTTTTCATTTCTATAAGCGGATGATTGCATTTCGTCAAAAGAGTCCCTATACAGACATCTTACTTTATGGAACATTTGAGGGTCTGTCAAATCTTCCAGATAATGTTATTGCTTATAAACGCAAATTAAATGAAAAAACGATTTACGCCTTTTTTAATTTTGGTGAGGCGGTTCCAATCCCTCATTATTTAGTTAATGGCACAGTTATTTTTGATACACAGTCTGAAGAACGAGAGCAATTAGTTCAGCAGGGAACATTATTAAAAAGCTATCAAGGACTATTGATTACTATAAATGAGTAGCTAGGAGGAGTATAACATGGCAGAAAATTATCAGCAGGCAGCCAAAGACATTATTCAATTAATCGGTATGGATAACATTATATCGGTCACCCATTGTCAAACGCGGTTACGTTTTATTTTGAAGGACCATGAACAAGTAGATGGTAAACAACTAGAAAAAATCGATTTAGTCAAGGGGGTTTTTTATAATGGTGGTCAATACCAAGTGATTTTAGGAACTGGTATTGTGACTAAAGTGTATGATGAAATAGAAAAACTTGGAATCAATGTTGTGTCAAAAGCAGAGCAAACAGCAATTTTAAAAAATAATGAAACAGGCATGCGCAAAACAATGCGCATTTTAAGTGAAATATTCATTCCAATTGTTCCAGTAATTGCAGCAACAGGATTGTTCCTAGGGTTAAAAGGTGTTATTTTTAACGATACTTTTTTACAATTATTCGGAGCAAGTGTAGCCAATATTCCTGAAAGCTTTCAACAAATTGTCTCTGTCATTACAGATACCGTCTTTGCCTTTTTGCCAGCTTTGATTGTTTGGTCTACCTTTAAAGCATTTAATGCGACGCCTGTAATCGGGATTGTTATTGGTTTAATGATGGTATCACCCATTTTACCAAACGCTTATGCAGTTGCAACACCAGATTCTGGCGTGAAAGCTATTATGGCTTTTGGTTTTATCCCAGTTGTCGGTGCACAAGGGTCCGTTTTAAGTGCAATTGCTGCTGGTATAATTGGCGCAAAGATTGAACTTTTTTTCCGAAAAAAGATGCCGAATATTCTTGATCAAATTTTTACACCCTTTATGACTATGTTAATTACTTTTTTAATCATGATTCTCGGAATTGGCCCAATTTTGCATACCGTTGAGTTAGGCATGGTAGATGTTGTCCAATGGTTGATTGGGTTGCCCTTAGGATTAGGTGGTTTCGTGATTGGTGCCTCATATCCTTTAATGGTTTTGATTGGTATTCATCATACACTAACTATGGTAGAAACATCATTATTAGCAAATACAGGATTTAATGCATTGATTACAATATGTGCCATGTATGGGTTTGCCAACGTTGGCAGTTGTTTAGCCTTTGCGAAAAAAGCGCAAGATAGCAAAGTGAAGTCGACAGCCATTGGTTCTATGTTGTCTCAATTATTTGGAGTTAGTGAGCCTGTGTTATTTGGATTACTTATTCGTTGGAACTTAAAACCGCTGCTATGTGTCTTGTTTACATCAGGTTTAGGCGGAGCAATTTTAGCTATTTTTCATATTCAATCAAATTCTTATGGCTTAGCCGTTATTCCTTCTTTCTTAATGTATATCTATAGTGCACATCAATTAGTGATCTATTTATTAGTCGCACTTTTATCTGTCGGTGTATGTTATGCATTAACCAGTCTATTTGCAATTCCGCAAGAAGTTTTGATTTCAGATAAAGTAATCGAAGAGGAAGAACGCGAAGTCTTTGAAATGCAACACAATACCTTAGATGAACAACTTTTTTCTCCGGTAACTGGTTACGCCATGAATCTTACTGCTGTTAATGACCCAGTATTTTCAAGCGAGATGATGGGCAAAGGTTTAGCAATCATGCCAACAGCGAACAAGGTTTACGCGCCTGCAGATGGTTTATTAAACTTGGTTGCAGAAACTGGGCACGCTTATGGTATCCAAACGGACTCAGGAGCTGAAGTATTAATTCATATAGGAATTGATACTGTCACATTGGGACAGGAGGTCTTTCAGACACAAGTAACCCAAGGTCATCGTGTTAAAAAAGGAGATCTTTTAGGAACGTTCGATCGAAAAGCCATTAAAGAAGCTGGGCTTGACTCAACTGTCATGGTTATCATTACAAATACTTCAAGTTATTTAAGCGTAGAGCCAATGATGTCAGATCATAATGAAATTACGCCGGAACAAATCATTTTAAATCTAAATACACCTAACTAAACAAAAGAACAGCAAGAAGTAGTTATCACTTCTTGCTGTTCTTTTTCTTAATAAAAAACCAATGATTTTCGGTTGTATTTGTCTATCCGTTTGTAGTATGATTGAGTCAGTTTTAAAGGAAACATGCCAAGTATGGAAGACCATACTTGACACGCATTGACTAATTAAACATGGGGAACGTTGCCATAAGTTGATGTTCCAGTCAATAATGCAAGTAAATCAAACATAGCATGTACCTCCTTTAATTGATAATCAAAGTATAACATTTTTTAATGAATTTACATAATAATACAAGTGGAGGTCTGTTCGTGAAGGTAGCAGGAGACAAAATAAAACAAGCGAGAAAACTTAAAAAAATCACACAATCAGAGCTGGCTAACGGCATCTGTACGCAAGCAACAATTAGTAATATTGAAAACCGTAATCTATGTGACAGTTTAGATATTTTCTCATCTATTTGCCTCCGATTAGATTTAGAAGTAGAAGAATGCATGATGATTTCTGAAGAAAAGAAAATT
>OKVL01001300.1_pt1 | contig 10874 bp, 8 predicted proteins | sample 1606791 | NCBI WGS metagenome assembly OKVL01 (sample SAMN03281006, study PRJEB24777) | human gut metagenome | isolation source: fecal sample PR165 from 1 month old male Malay infant, vaginally delivered...
TTCCTCAACCAAGTTTAGATGAGCAGCGACAAATTGGCTCTTTCTTCAGCAACCTTGACGACCTCATCACCCTTCATTGAATATTTGACTCGTTGGGGTCCGGGGTTATTGCGTTTGGGGGCCATTATGAGTTTTGGTGGTTATTGCGTTTCGAGGCCGGGGTTATTGCGTTTGGGAGCCGTGGTTGGTTAGGCTCCTTTCACCATGCGAGGGACGTGTGGTGAAAGGAGTTACCAGCAATGGTACGAAAAATACAGGCGAAACTGGTGCTGCGTTTGCGTGCCCAGGGTTTGTCGGGGCGTGCGATCGCGAGGTCGCAAGGCATGTCGCGCCGGAGCGTTTCCGATGTGCTCGATGCGGCGAGGGCCGTCGGCGTCGGCTGGGATGATGTCGCCGGCAAGACCGACGGCGAGGTGTACGCCCTGTTGTTTCCCGGTCGGGGTGAGCGCGAAAGCGTGTACGAGCAGCCCGACTGGGCCAGGGTTCATCGCGAGCTGGCGCGCGTGGGCGTGACGTTGAGGATCCTGCACGGCGAATACGCGGACGGATGCCGACGGACCGGGAAACCCCATATGGGTTACGACCGGTTCTGCAAGCTGTACGCCGCATACGTGCAGAAGTTGGGCGTGACGAGCAGGGCGGAGCACAAGGCCGGCCGCACCATCGAGGTCGACTGGGCCGGCAAGACCTTGCGGATCGTGGATCCGGTCACCGGGGATTCGTCAACGGCGTATCTGTTCGTGGCCGTGCTGCCGTTCAGCCGGTACGCGTTCGTGGAACCCACGCTCGACATGGCGCAGAACTCGTGGCTGCGGGCCCATGTGGCGATGTACGAGTGGTTCGGCGGTTCCACGCCCCGCCTGGTGTGCGACAATCTGAAGACCGGCGTCATCGCGCATCCGCGCGAGGGCGAGGTCGTGTTGAACGACGCGTACCGGGGTTTGGCCGAGCACTACTCGGCCGCCGTGCTGCCCGGACGGGTCAGGAAGCCGAAGGACAAGCCCTCGGCGGAGAACACCGTATGGCACGCCACGATGGCGTTGGCCGGCGCGATGCGCGACCACCAGTTCGGCTCGTTGGACGAGCTGCGGACCGCGATACGCGCGTGGCTCGTGGAATACAATTCCCGACCGTTCCAGAAGCGTGACGGATCACGTCTGTCGGTGTTCGAAGGCGAGGAGAAGCCGCTGCTGATCGCGTTGCCTCCGGTGGCATACGAGGTGATGGACTGGGTGTACGGCAGGAGGGTTCAGGCCAACAGCCACGTCGCCTATGCGCGCAACTGGTATTCCGTCCCGTACGCGTACGTCGGCTCCACCGTGGACCTGAGGATCGGGGCGAACACGCTCGAGATCTGGCACAAAAACACCAGGCTCTGCACGCACCGGCTCCTGCCGGCGTCGGCCTCCAACAAGTATTCGACGAACGGGGCCGACCTTCCCGGCAAAACCATGTGGAAGCCGTGGGATAGGAAACGATGCGAGCAGTGGGCGAACAGGATCGGACCCGACTGCGCCACCGTCATAGGCAAACTGTTCGCCATGGAACGTCTCGACGAACAGGCGGTGGACCCCGCGTTGGCGGTGCTGCGCCTGTCGAAACGGTATTCCGCGCAACGGTTGGAGAACGCGTGCTCGCTGGCGTTGCAGTCGGTCGCCTCGCCCCGCTACGCGCATATCGGGCCGATCCTCGAATCCGGCCAGGATATCGCGGGCGAGATCCCCGACGACGCCGGCGATCACGGCGCCGACGGCGGGGATGACGGTGCCGGTTGGGTGCGCGGCGGCGACTACTACGCGAACATGGGCAGGTGAGACGCAATGATCATCGACACCGAGACCAAACGCAAGCTGCGCGAGATGAACGCCACGGACCTGCTCGACGCGTTCGAACGCCTCGACGAACAAACCACCATGCCATTGAGCCACGCTGAGGTGATCAGGCTCGCCGTCGACAGCGCGCACTCCGGTCACATGGACGCCAGGATCCAACGCCTGGTCAAACGCGCGGGACTGCGCTATCCCCAGGCGGACCTGCGGACCATCGACCTGATGGAGGAGCGCGGGCTCGACCGGAGCGTGATCGCAGGCCTCGACGCCGGAAACTACCTCGGCCAGCGGCTGAACGTCGTGTTCCAGGGAGCCACCGGATCGGGCAAATCGCATCTATTGTGCGCGTTGGCGAAATCCGCGTGCAGAGGACGGTACCGCGCCATATACGTGCGCATGCCCGACCTCGCCGAACAGGTGACGGCCGCGGCCGGCAAACCGGGAGGCGTGCCCAAGCTCGTGCGCAAATACTCCACCTACAACCTGCTCGCCATCGACGAATGGCTCGTCGACAAGCCCGACGAACCATTCAAACGATTCCTGCTCGAGCTCATGGAACTCCGGTACGACACGGCCAGCACCGCGTTCGCCACCCAACTGGCGACCAAGGAATGGCACCGCCAGCTTGGAGGCGACACCATCGCCGACGCGATCCTCGACCGCATCGCGCACAACACGATCTGGATCAATACCGGCGAATACAACATGAGACAACGCCACGGACAAACCATGCTCGACAACTAACCCAAAAGGCCGGTGGCCCCCAACCAGTCCGCCACCGGCCTCCCCGCACCATAACCCCGGCCTCCAAACACAATAACCAGTGGCCTCAAAAGCTACGAATATTCACTTCATCAGCGTAAGTTGGAATTGCTGCAGAATATCAAGAAATCCTTGCTTGACAAGATGTTTGTGTGAAGGGAGGTAGAGCAATGGAGACATTCGATATCGTGAAGCTCGCCTCATATCGCGAGAATAACCGGATTGAAGCGAAAGCAGCGAAAGGCGGTCTCCCACGCAGCATGTGGGAGACCTATTCCGCCTCTTCGCCAACACCTATGGCGGTGTCATCCTGCTTGGTGTCAAAGAACGCGGAGACGGCACATTTGAAACAGTCGGGCTCGCACCAGTGGAAGCGGAACATCTTCGCCAGGACTTTTGGAACACGGTCAGCAACCGGTCCAAGGTGAGCGCCGTGCTGCCCATCGAATCGGAAGTTGAAGTGCTCGAAGCGGATGGTGGGATGGTGCTGGCTATTCACGTTCCGCGCGCTCCGCGTGACGAACGCCCCGTGTATATCAATAATGATCTCTTCGGGGGAACCTACCGTCGGCGTGGTGAGGGCGACTACCGTTGCACGCGGCAGGAGATCTCAGCAATGCTCCGGGATCAGGGAGCTGAGACGATGGATTCCAAGGTGCTGGACGATCTCACTGTTGCCGACTTCAATACAGACACAGTGCGGGCATATCGCAATCGTTTCCGTGCGGTACGTCAGGGCAGTTCTTGGACCGATCTCGATGACGAGCGTTTTCTGCGTGCTGTTGGCGCGGCAATGGTGAGCCGAGAAGACGGTAAGCTTCATCCTACGTTCGGCGGTCTGCTTATGTTCGGCAACGACTATGACATCGTGCGCGAATGTCCGCATTATTTCCTTGATTATCAGGAGACTCTAGATCCGACGATTCGTTGGACTGATCGTGTCCATTCCGGCGATGGCATGTGGTCAGGTAACCTCTTTGATTTCTTTTTTCGCGTGAATCTCAAACTTGCCGAGTCTCTGAAGACCCCTTTCAAACTTAATGGCATCTTCCGCGTTGATGACACTCCCATGCATAAGGCAATTCGAGAGGCATTGGCCAACTGTTTGTTCAACGCTGATTACTATGGCGTGCGTGGTGTGGTGGTCAGACGCGCACCCGATAGATTGGTGTTCGAAAATCCGGGCGATATCCGAACGGGTGTTGAGCAGATGCGTCTTGGCGGGGTGTCCGATCCGCGCAACGGTCTTGTCATGAAGATGTTCAGCCTAATCGATGTGGGCGAGCGAGCTGGTACGGGTGTTCCCGATGTGTTTGCCACATGGGCGAATGCAGGACTTCCTGAACCGCAGATTGAGGAGAGCTTCGGCGAGGCTGATCGTACGGTGCTCACGCTTATGTTGGAGCCGGATGCCAAGCTCGATCAAAATGAGCATGTATTCATCCGTGGTGAGCAGATAACTGACAATAATGAGCAGTTAAATGGTTTGAATGAGCAGATAACTGACAATAATGAGCAGTTAAATGGTTCGAATGAGCGGATAACCGAGAGACAGCGAGTCATTCTTCATTTTGTAGAGAAGAGCCCCAGCGCGACATACGATGATATGGCGCGTGCTGCGGGAGTCTCATCAGCGACTGTGCGAAGGGATGCTGAAATACTCATTGGGTGTGGATTGCTTAAGCGCGTCGGCTCGCGAAAGGCAGGACACTGGGAAGTTCGGGGAGAGAAGAATCATGATATTCGATAGCGAATCGGTGTTTGAGGAAAACGTCATCACCGTGCTTAAGCAGCATGGATGGAAGGACGGTGTCCTGCGCTATCCAACTGAGCGGGATTTGCTCGACAATTGGAAAGACATACTGTACCGCAACAACAACGACATAGACAGGCTTGGCAAATACCCGCTGACGGACGGGGAAATGACCCAGATAATCGAGCAGATCGAGACCCTGCGGACGCCGCTCGCGCTCAATTCGTTCGTCAACGGGCGTACCGTGTCTATCATGCGTGACAACAAAGAAGATGTGGCGCATTTCGGCAAGGAAGTCAGTCTCTACATCTATGACCGCAAGGAAATCGCGGGCGGCAAAAGCACTTATCAGATCGCTCAGCAACCGGTCTATCCAGCCAAGAACAAGATGTTGAACTCGCGGCGCGGCGACCTCGTGCTTCTCATCAATGGCATGCCATTGATCCATATCGAGCTCAAGAAAAGTGGCATACCGGTCAGCCAAGCAACCAATCAGATCGAGAAATATGCGCACGAAGGTGTGTTCACCGGCCTGTTCCGTCTAGTACAGATTTTTGTGGCCATGAACCCCGATGACGCCGTCTACTTCGCTAATCCGGGTGTAGACAAATTCAATCCAAGCTATTACTTCCATTGGGCTGACTACAACAATGAGCCTATCTGCGGCGGGCAAAACCCTGGCAAAGACGAATGGAAGCTGTTCATCGGAGGCACCTCCGGTACCGCAGGCCTGCTGTCCATTCCCATGGCGCACCAGCTCATCGGCTTCTACACCATCGCTGATTCAGCGGATGGATGCCTTAAGGTGCTGCGTAGTTATCAGTACATCGCGGCAAACGCCATCTCCGATGTGGTGAGGAAATGTGATTGGGAACAGCGACCAGCTACCCCAGGACGACCCGGCGGCTATGTATGGCACACCACCGGTTCCGGGAAAACCATGACCAGCTTCAAATCGGCGCAACTCATCGCCGATTCGCATGACGCCGATAAAGTCGTGTTCCTCATGGACCGCATCGAGCTGGGTACCCAATCATTGAAGGAATACCGCAGCTTTGCCGACAGCGAGACGGAAGTACAAGGCACCGAGAACACCGGTGTTTTGCGGGACAAACTCAACAGCACCAATGTCAACGACACTCTGATCGTTACCTCTATCCAGAAGATGAGCAACGTGAAAACAGGGGAGCGAGGAGTCACACAGACCTGGCTGGATCAGCTAGCTGAACGACGTATCGTCTTTATTGTGGACGAATGCCATCGTTCCACATTCGGCGACATGTTGCAGAATATCCGTCGCTCTTTCCCAAACGCGCTGTTTTTCGGATTCACCGGTACGCCCATTCTGGACGAAAACCAGAAGAAGAATTCCACCACTGCCATGGTATTCGGCCGTTGCTTGCACCGGTACAGCATCGCCGACGGCATTCGTGACCATAATGTACTCGGATTCGACCCGTACATGGTGACCACGTACAAGGATTCTGAAGTCAGACGTGCCGTGGCTCTCGACAAGGCGAAGGTGGAGAGTACGGAAGATGCGCTCGCCGACCCGGTCAAGGCCAAAGTATTCCAGCATTACATGGATAAGTCTGAGGTCCCCATGGGTCCGATGGTTGATGGCGCTGGAAACTGTATTAGCGGCATCGAGGATTTCCTTGGACGAGACCAATATGGCATCGACTCCCCGCATCCGAACATGGTGGTCTCGGACATTCTCGAACAGTTCCCGGTGCTCAGCCATGCGGGCAAATTCCATGCGATGCTCGCCACTAGCTCCATTCCTGAAGCTGTCAACTATTATCACTTGTTCAAGCAGCAAGCACCTAAGTTGCATGTAACGGCGTTGTTCGATCCCAACATCGACAACAACGAAGGAGCAACGGACAAAGAAGATGCGCTGACTGAAATCATCACCGATTACAACGAGGCGTTCGGCAAAGAGTTCATCATCCCCACATGGCCGGCGATGAAGAAAGATATTTCGTCGCGACTATCGCATAAGAGTCCGTACGGCGGCATAGCAGCAAACCGCAGCCAGCAGCTTGATTTGCTCATCGTCGTGGACCAGATGCTCACCGGTTTCGACTCTAAATGGGTGAACACGCTGTACCTCGACAAGATCATCGACTATGAAAGCATCATCCAGGCGTTCAGCCGCACGAATCGCCTGTTCGGGCCGGACAAGCCGTTCGGAGTCATCCGCTACTACCGCAAGCCGCACACCATGTACGGCTTCATCGAAGCGGCGGTGAAACTGTACTCCGGCGACAGGCCGCTTGATTTGTTCGTGCAGAAACTGCCCGCGAACGTGAAATCCATGGATACACGGTACTTGGAGATTCTCGACGTGTTCTCGGATAACGGGGAATCGGACCTTATGCAGTTGCCGGAATCGGTGGAGGCCAGACACAAGTTCGCCAAGGAGTTCGTGGAGCTGAACCGGTACCTTGAAGCGGCGAAAGTGCAGGGCTTTGACTGGAGTACCACAGAATACAAGGTCGATAGTACGGATACTGACGATACGAATGAGGACAATGATGAGCATGACGAGTCTGAAGTAGTGCGTCCTCAAATCGACGAACGTACATACCTCATTCTTGCGCAACGCTATAAAGAACTGTTCTATGGCAATAGCGGCTGCGGTGGTGATTCAGATGATGGTGTAAAAGATAATCCCGAAGCGCCATATGAATTGGATGGCTATCTTACCGAAATCAATACCGGACTCATCGATACCGATTATATGAATGCCAACTTCAATAAATGGCTGAAGGCGCTCAAGGAGAATAGCCCGGAATTGGCGGAGATGTCTGCGCAGCTACACCGTTCCTTTGCCGCGCTCTCGCGGGACGAACAACGACTCGCCGAACTGTTCCTGCATGACGTGGAGCGTGGCGACGTGGAGGTTGAAGCCGGCATGACGCTACGTGATTACATCACTCGTTATGCTGCGCGAGAGAAGAACGAGCAAGTCGACAAACTAGTCGATCGGCTGGGCGTTAATAGGTCGGTGGTCGAGGAGTTCCTTGCCAAACGTATAGATGAAGCGAACATCAACGAGTTCGGGCGCTTCGATGTGCTGCGCTCCTCGATTGACGTACATCGAGCGAAAGCTTTCTTCGAGCAATGCGATCACACACCATTGCCGGTGTTCAAAGTACGCATGCGTGCCACAAATATGTTGAGGCGCTTTGTGCTTATAGGCGGATTCGACATCGACGATGCCTATGATACTGATACTCAAGACGGGATGGAGGGCAAGCACCACTAGATCTGTACACAAGAAAGGGCGTGCGGTTGGTCTGAGACGTGCCGGATTCCCTTGTGGTCTGCGCTTATGACGTGTCCTAGGATGTAGGGATACGTTGAAAGCTACTAGTGATGAAAGGTGATGTGGCTATGACGATTGCCGACAGTTTGTCGACTTACGTTTCGGCTGAGGCTGTGGGCAAAACGTTGCATGCTTTGCCCACTGATACCGTTCTGCATATTGAGGTTGATTTTGACGATTTCAAGCGTGAGATGTTGGATGATGATTGAGATGTCTTAGGATACCAGCTTGGTTCCACTGGTCAACGTATGAGTATCGGATACGGTTCGGTGCGTATGTTTCGATCATTCGTTGATAGTAATCGCGTTCATTAAGAAGCAGGTCCACCAGATATCCGGGTTCGTTTGGGAAATTCTTTAGTGCGCGAGTATAAAGATTGTGGTGTTCGTCCAATACCAGAGCTGGAACGGAATCTAAGCGCAAGAGTTCTTTAAACATGACGAGTCGCCCAATTCGACCGTTACCGTCGGAGAATGGGTGCGTGGATTCGAACATCCAATGTGCTTTTGCGATTGCAAAAGGATCATCTTCCAATTGTGAGTACAAGCTGAATACCTGTTTCATGGCAAGAGGCACATCTGCGGGGAGTACCGTATGAATTCCCTCAAGTTGGCTGATGACGTTGGGCACTATTTTGTATCCGCCGACGTTGCGGTTGGCGTCGAATTCTTGGCTGGTGCCGCGTTTGAGAATTCCATGAAGGCTGCATACAAGGCTTTTGTTTACTGGGTCGTCTACATGATCTAAGACCCAATTGAACGCATTGAAGTGGTTCGTTGTTTCGGCGACATCGTCTGCTCTGATTTCATCGTTGATGTTGTCGGGGAGCAAGGCACCCGTGTTGAACAGCTGCGCGGTTTGTTCTGGTGAAAGAGTGGAGCCTTCCATGTGGTTGGAATTGTAGGCAAATAGAATCTGTGAGTTGTAGTACAGGCCTCCACCAACATGCTGGTCTCGCTCGCTCTTCAGCCAGTCGACAAGTCTGACGCGTTCCATGCTAGGCTCCTTTGGCATTTAGGCGAGATATGTTTTCATGCTACTGCGCACTGGAATATACTACTGGGTTTACTACTAACATGCCTCTGAATAGAGAGGCATGTTAGCAGTGCTTGAAAAACGGGTGCCTTCCACCGTAACAAGTGGGAGGCACCCGTTTAATTCAATTGGAGCTTAATTCAGCTCACTCCCCAGCAATCGCGGCCTTGAGCTCCTCGACCTTGTCGGTCTTCTCCCACGGGAACTCAACGTCTGTGCGGCCGAAGTGGCCGTACGCGGCGGTCTTCAAGTAGATCGGGCGCTTCAGGTCGAGCTCGTCGATGATTGCGGCGGGGCGCAGGTCGAAGACCTTGCGCACGGCGGCGGCGATCTGGCCGCGCGTCACACCCTGCTCGGTGCCGAAGGTTTCCACGTTGACGGACACCGGATCGGCAACACCAATAGCGTAGGCGATCTGGATCTCAACCTTGTGGGCCAGACCGGCGGCCACGATGTTCTTGGCAACCCAGCGAGTCGCGTATGCGGCAGAACGGTCGACCTTGGACGGGTCCTTGCCGGAGAACGCGCCGCCACCATGATGGGCTGCGCCACCGTAGGTGTCCACGATGATCTTGCGGCCGGTCAGACCGGCGTCGGCCGCCGGGCCGCCCAGGATGAACGAACCGGTCGGGTTGACCAGCTGGCGGTAGTTGTCATGCGGCACCTTGGAACCCAGCACCTCATCAAGCACCGGGTCAATCACGTGCTTCTTCAGCTCAACCGCAAGCCAATCCTGCGTAACCTCAGGATCATGCTGGGTGGAGATCAGCACGGTGTCCAGACGAACGGGCTTATCGTTATCGTCATACTCAATGGTTACCTGGGTCTTGCCGTCCGGGCGCAGGTGCGGCACTTCACCGGACTTGCGGACCTCGGTCAGACGGAAGGCGAGGCGATGTGCCAAATAGATCGGAAGCGGCATCAGCGTCGGAGTCTCGTCGGTGGCGTAGCCGAACATCACGCCCTGATCGCCGGCACCCTGTGCCTCGTAACGTTCTTCGCGGCTGGCGGCGGTCTCCTGATCGCCAGTCAGACGGGCAACGCCCTGGTTGATTTCGGCGCTTTGCTCGGTGATGGCCACCACAACGCCGCAGGAATCGGCGTCAAGGCCGACTTCGGAGGAGGTGTAGCCGATGTTGCGCAGGGTCTCGCGGACCTTGGACTGCACGTCGCAATATCCCTCAGACGTGACTTCGCCGAAGACCAGGAACACGCCGGTGGCGGCGGAGGTCTCCACGGCCACATGGCTGGACGGATCCTGGGCCAGCAGATCATCAAGAATGGCGTCGGAGATTTGATCGCAGACCTTATCGGGGTGACCTTCGGTCACGGATTCGGCGGAAATAAGCCGATGTTCTTCTGTCATATCATCCCTTTCTTCAGGACTTATCGCCCCGCGGGATGCGAGGCACAATGATACGGTGTCAATTTTTACTTGTCACTGTGGAAGCGGGCATAACTAAAGGCTCGTGCCAACCAGCGCGGTGGCGCGAGCCTTACGTCTTATTCGCTCCCGATGTTGAGTTATAGCCGATTGCGATAACTCAGGCAAGCGTGTCGCTCAAAATCAGTTGTGAGAGAACTCTCACACCATCATTCGGCGACGAACTGTCCAAACAATCCAAACGAATTGTCGGAATCGATCAGTTGCCCTCGTTGGCGTCGTCCTCGCCCAAGGTCTCCTCAAGCAGGCCCTCGTCGATTTCGCGGAAGGCGATGGACAGGGGCTTCTCATTGTTCTGGTATTCGACCAGCGGGCCGATGTTCTGCAGCAGGCCCTCGTTGAGCTGCGTGAAGTAGGAGTTGATCTGGCGTGCGCGCTTGGCGGCGAAAATGGCCAGCGCGTACTTGGAATCGGCGTGCTTCATCAGGTCGTCGATCGGCGGGTTCGCAAGACCGTCGGGTGTCGGGTCAGTACCAAAAGCCATTGTTCTTATCTCCAGACATTGGAAAATCTATCTCAACCGAAGCAAGTGTAGCCGTTTGGGGGGACTTCTGTCAGCCCTATACCGGACTCTCGCCAGAGGAATGTATTCCAAAAAAAATCTGTGAGAAACGTTACGTTTTTGAAAATTCCACTATTTGACTCTTGACAAGTGGCGTGTCCCTCGCAAAGGCTTGAATAGAACCATGACTGAAATGCGATCTGCAAAAATTATGT
>OKVL01001309.1_pt1 | contig 10826 bp, 6 predicted proteins | sample 1606791 | NCBI WGS metagenome assembly OKVL01 (sample SAMN03281006, study PRJEB24777) | human gut metagenome | isolation source: fecal sample PR165 from 1 month old male Malay infant, vaginally delivered...
GATGCGGATTTTCTGTCCCGCCATTGCCGTCCGCCCTTTCTAGCGATGTTCGTTGTACTGTTTACCAACCTGCTTCTTCAGGGCACCGGCGCGCATGGCCTCCCTTGGACATACGTCCTCTGGCGGTCATCCGACATCAGTGCGCGGTCTCCGTTTGCCACCTACAAGAAGTGGTTCCCGGCCCGCGCTCGCTTTTTCAATTCCAATTTGCGAGCCCAAATCAGGCAACTTGTTTATTCAACCATCGAGGCGGGACACTGGAATCCGCGCGTGTCGCGTGCTCGCGCCGACCATACTCTCATAAACCATCAAAAAAGATTACTTGACTCGATACGAATAGGTTGGCGATTGCGGGTGAACGGCCAATTGCAGAAACCGGGAATCGTCTGCTCGTACACACGTGTCATAAATCACGCACCAAATATGAACGTTCGGATTGTGACGTACAGCACTGGGCGTTACGCTAAGCGACGTGACACAATCACTGGCAAAAAACATCAAACCCATTCACGAACATGGCGCAAACGTGCTGTACCAACATGGCACCCTGGCCCTACTGGTACCAGGCCTGCTGGAAGGCACCACCACCATCGGCGAGCTGCTCAAGCACGGCGATACGGGTATCGGCACCGGCGAAGGGCTCGACGGCGAGCTCATTATCTTGGATGGGGTCGCATATAAGGTCGGCCAATCCGGTGTGGCCGAGCGCGTGCCAGATGATTTCACGATGCCGTTTGCCAACAGCCATAGGGCGGCATTCCAGTATCAGTGCGAACGCGAAGATATTGGTCTTGAGGAACTGAACAAGAAAATCGTTGAGGCCAACGGTCGCGCGAACACCTTCTTCTCGGTGGTGGTGCGCGGCACGTTCAGTTTCATCAAGACCCGCGCGGTCATCAAGCAACAGGCACCCTACCCCACGTTGGTGGAAGTGGCCGATCGACAGGCCGTGTTCCTGCGCCACGATGTCAAAGGCACCATGCTCGGATACTTCTCCCCTGTGATGTTTCATGGTGCTGCCGTGGCCGGATTCCATGAGCATTTTCTGTCCGACGACCACACGTTCGGCGGGCATGTGCTTGATGCGGTACTCCAACGAGGCAAAATCTACAGTCAGGTATTCGACACCCTAGTACAGCATCTGCCGGTGGATGATCCCGGATACCGCAATCATGATTTCAGTCAGGATCCGATTGCTGAGGCCATCTCCAGTGCCGAAGGCGACATTCGTCCACACAACGAATGATTGCCCGGCCAATAGTCCAAGCCCACTCTCCCATAGCTGGCGGCATTGGCCCTCGGCACTTTCTGGGACGAAACGAATGTTCCCCACTCCCCGTGGCCGGCGGCATTGACTTGCATTGCGAATGATTGCCAAGCCAATAGGCTCGGCTACCCCCACACAGCCTGCGGCATTTACTCGTATCGCAAGTGATTTCCGCAAGAACAGCGCGAATCCAACTCATATTCTTCGGATAACCGCGCATACCGCGCGCACGCCTGAAATCGGATTCCCACACTGCCGGTATTCGGTTAACACGTTATTAGTCTCACATTGCTCTTACCTAGAACCGGCCGCTACGATACTATTGCCAGCTATGACGGCACAACGCACGACCCGCAAACGTGATTGGTTTGACAATCAGCCCGGCGCATGGGTGATGGTTATGCTGCCCGCAGCGGCAGGCTTCATTATCGGTGGCCCTAATCTTGATACGCTCTGGCTATTGGCGATTTGGGCTTTGTGCTATTGCGTGCAGTTCAGCGCTGCGCACTGGTTCAAGGCACACTTCTCGCACCGCTATCTGCCACCGATGATTGCCTATACCGTGGCACTTACCGTAATTGGCCTGCCATTCCTGATTACGCATACCGGCATACTGCGCTGGGCTCCTTTATATATAGTGCTGGTCGCGCTATCAATGCTGTCCTCGTGGTTGAGGAAGGAGCGCTCGCTGTGGGGCAATGCGGTATCGGTGATTGCCGCGTCGACGATGGCCACGGTAATCACGTCATTCGGCAGCGCTGCCAAGACGGCATGTGCTATTCGTCTCAACGCGGCGCAAGCCTCGTGCGGAACCGATACAGACGCCGCACGTGCCATGATTCGGAATATGCCGGGATTCAGCCAGATATTTGAACCCCGTGCCTGGTGGCCCGCTGGTTCTTTGCCCATGAACGGGCTGATTGCCACTGCGCTGTTCGCACTCATCCAATACGGCTCGGTATTGGTGGTCAAAACCATGATTCGAGAACGTGGGAAGCGTTCGTACGTGGCAGCATCGTGGGTATGGCATGTGATGTTGGTGGCACTGACCATAGTGGCAGGGCATAATCCGTTCCTCATAACAATGAGCGTGCTGCTAATGGCCCGTGCCATCGCCCTGCCTGTGGCCGCTCGGTACCGAACCATGAAACCTGTGGTAACTGGTATTACCGAAGCATTCGCCAGTCTTATTGCTTTTGGCTGCATTCTTGCGGCGATGTTGATGTAATGCCGCCTATGCATAGGGCCTCCACCGCGCGGTGAAATGCCCACCACGTAGTGATTCTTCCACCACGATGTTAGCGAGAATTCCTTATCCGCGGAATTCCGCCATTCTGGGACACCGCGCGGTGGGTATTTCACCGCGCGGTGGGAAATACACGTCGCGGTGGCGCCCCAAAGGCTTTCCATCACATAGCAAAATACACAACATATGACAAAGAGCCCGGCCCCGGAATGGGGTCGGACTCCTGTTACGCGGTCATGAAACCGTTTGATCTCATATCGCTAATGGCACATGGCCATTAGACTCTTGCAATCAGCGCTCGGAGGCTTCCTCAGTGGCGGCCTCGCCTTCGCGCTCGATGCGCAGCTTGTGGCCTTCCTCCTGGGAGACGCCGTAGTAGGCACCGACAGCGATGTCCTTCATGTCGTTGATCAGCGGGATGCGCGGGTTAGCCGGGGTGCACTGATCCTCGTAGGCACGCATGCCGATCTGATCAAGCACGGACCAGAAGTAATCCTCATCCACGCCGCAATCCTGGAAGCTCTTGTTCATGCCGAGCTTGTTGTCGCGGTAATCCTCGACGGCCTTAGCCAGGTTCTCCACGGCTTCGGCCGGGGTCTTGCCGGTGTCGATGCCGAGATTGCGGGCGATGTCCTGGTAGCGCTCCGGAGCGACGTACTTGTTGTACTTCGGCCAAGAGGTGGGCTCCTCAGGAATCTGGCCGTTGTAACGAATCACATACGGCAGCAGGATGGAGTTGGTACGGCCGTGGGCGATGTGGCACAGAGCACCGATGGTGTGGGCCATGCCGTGGCACATGCCAAGGAACGCGGAGCCGAACGCCATGCCGGCCATGGTGGCGGCGTTGTGCATCTTCTCCTGGGCGTCGGTCTTGGCCAGGCCGGGCTCGCCGTTGACGGACTCAGCCAGGTTGTCCCAGATGAGCTTGGCAGCGTGCAGCGCCATGCCGTCGGTGAAGTCGTTCGCGTACACGGACACGTAGGCTTCCATCGAGTGGGTCAGGGCGTCGAAGCCGGCGTCGGAGGCCAGCTTGCGCGGCTGGGTGCGGGCCAGCACCGGATCCACGATGGCCACGGACGGGGTCAGGGCGTAGTCGGTGATCGGGTACTTGTAGCCGGTCTTGTGGTCGGTGATCACAGCGAACGGCGTGACTTCGGAACCGGTGCCGGAGGAAGTCGGGATGCACACCAGCTTGGCCTTCTTGCCCAGCGGCGGAATCTTGAAGGCGCGCTTACGGATATCGAAGAATTTCTCGCGCACATCGGAGAAGGCGATTTCCGGGTGCTCGTAGAGCAGCCACATGATCTTGGAGGCGTCCATCGGGGAGCCGCCGCCGACCGCGATGATCGTGTCCGGCTCGAACTCCTCGCGCATCATGGCCGCACCCTTTTCGACGGTCTCGACGGAGGGCTCCGGCTCGACGTAGTCGATGATGCGGAAGGTCACGCGGTTGGAACGGGCACGCAGCTGGTCGATGATCTTGTCGACGATGCCGAGCTGCTCCATGACCTTATCGCAGACGATGACGGCCTTCTCGATGCCGTACATGTCGCGCAGGTACTTGATGGCGTTCGGCTCGAAGTAGGTCTTGGCCGGGATCTTGAACCACTGCATGTTGTTGTTCCTCCGAGCAATGCGCTTGATGTTGACGAGGTTCACGGCCTGCACGTTGCCGGAAATCGAGTTGCCGCCGTAGGAGCCGCAGCCGAGGGTCAGGGACGGGGCGATGGCGTTGTAGATATCACCGATGCCGCCGAGAGAGGAAGGCTGGTTCCAGATGATGCGGCAGGCGTGCATACGAACACCGTACTCGCGCACGAGCTCCTGGTTGTTGGTGTGGATGGCGGCGGTGTGGCCGGCACCCAGCTTGAGCATCTTCTCGCACATCTCGAAGGCCTGCTCCTTGTTATCGGCCTTGAGGACGGCCTGCACCGGAGCGAGCTTCTCGTGGGTCAGCGGCTCATCGTCAGAGACTTCCTTGCACTCCGCGGCGAGGATGGTGGCATCCTCAGGAATGTCGAAGCCGGCGGCCTTGGCGATGAACTGCGGGGACTTGCCCGGCACCACGGAGTTCAGCACCGGCTTTTCACCGGAACCGGCCACGCAGCCGAACATGTACTTCTCGAGCTTGGCCTTCTCTTCGGCATTGACGAAGTAGGCCTTGCGCAGCTTGAGTTCCTTGATGAGCGGGGCGTAGACGTCCTTGTGGGCGATGATGGCCTGCTCGGTGGCGCAGATCATGCCGTAATCGAAGTGCTTGGAGAGCACCAGATCGTTGGCGGCGCGCACGATGTCCACGTCAGAATCGACATAGGCCGGAGCGTTACCGGCGCCCACACCGAGGGCGGGCTTGCCGGAGGAGTAGGCTGCCTTGACCATGCCCGGACCACCGGTGGCGAGGATGGTGGCCACGCCCGGGTGCTGCATCAGGGCGCCGGTGGCCTGGATGGACGGGTGCTCGATCCACTGGATACAGTTCTCAGGAGCACCGGCCTCGATGGCAGCGTCGCGCACGATCTTGGCGGCCTCAACGGAGCACTTCTGTGCGCCAGGATGGAAGCCGAAAACGATCGGGCAGCGGGTCTTCAGGGCGATGAGGGACTTGAAGATGGCGGTGGAGGTCGGGTTGGTGACCGGGGTGACGCCGGCGACCACGCCGACGGGCTCAGCGACTTCGTCGATGCCCATCACGTCGTCTTCTCGAATGATACCGACGGTCTTCTGGCCGGCAAGATAGTTGGTGACGTGCTCGCAGGCGAAGATGTTCTTGGTGGCCTTGTCTTCCACGAGGCCACGGCCGGTCTCGTCGACGGCCATCTTGGCGAGCACGAGGTGCTTGTTCAGAGCGGCGATGGATGCTTTGGCGACGATGCGGTCGACCTGCTTCTGGTCAAGGGCTTCGAATTCGTCAAGAGCCTTGAGCGCCTTGGTGACCAGCGCGTCAACCTCGGCCTCGGCTGCGGCCTGCTTCTCTTCAGGGGTCGGCTTGGTAGCTTCGACCTTCTTCTTTGCTTCTGCCACTTGGGGTCCTCCTCAATCTTCTTGGGGTATATGGCAAAGTACTCGGTTGTGTGACCGCACAGTCACTGTGCCGTCGCAGGCGTTAGGGTTCGCCCGATTCGACCGGAATGGCTTGCGATACGCCGTCACACCAACGTGTGACCTGAGTCACAATATATCGAACGAGTTGCTTCTCTGCATACGCACAAAATCGACGGCGTTTCATGTGTGAAGTTGAGATATTTATGTGTGTATCTGTGCGAAATACCGCACAAATCCTCACTTTATTCATCGATTTGATACTTTTTGTTTGCTTTTTAACGAAAAACACATGCCCAAAAACGGCTCGACCGGCCAACTTTTCTAAAGTTATTTTCTAAAAGTGCCCATTTTCTCCACATTTCTAGAAAATTAGTTTAAAAAAGTATCCGAAATCGCTTACAAATCCAGGATTTTCACCCCATAACCGCTGTGTCATGCCACATGCAAACCACTTTCATAAAGTACGCTTGCATATATCTCATCTCACGAAGGGGTAATCATGAGGGCAATGCCATCGACCGCAGTCAAAACGCACAACCGCTACGCCATGACCCAGTATCTGTATGGTCACTACCATGTTACCAAGCAGGAGCTGGAACGCGAGCTCGGCCTCAGCCTACCCACCATCACCCAAAACCTGCGTGCGCTGGAAAACGACGGGCTCATCCGCAAAGGCGAACTACAGGATTCCACCGGTGGCCGCAAGGCACAGAACTACGAGTTCAATCCTGACCACCGCACCGCCATTGGCGTGGTGATGCGATCCAACGAACTGCGCCTGTGTGCGATCAATCTGTACGGCACCGTCATCGAGAAACACAGCGACTCCCTGCCCTATCGCAACACCAACGTCTACTATCAGCGCATCGGCGGCATCATCAACAACTTCGCCGCCGACGTCGAACAGAAGCACGGCAAAGTGCTCGGCGTCTCGTTCGCCATCCAGGGCATCCTCTCCCCCGACGCCACGACCATCACGTTCGGCACCATCATGGGTAACACCGGGCTTACGCTCAACACCATCAGCCAATCGGTGCACTTCCCATGCATGATGATTCACAATTCCGACGCCTCCGCCATGGCCGAGCTTTGGTTCGACACCACGCTCACCGACGCGGTATGCGTGTACTTGGAGCGCCGTCCCGGCGGCGCAGTAATCGTGGGAGGCAAGCTCCACCAAGGCCCAAACCAATGCAATGGCGCTATCGAGCACATGACACTGGTGCCGGGCGGTCGCGAGTGCTACTGCGGCCAGCGCGGCTGCATGGACACCTACTGTTCGACGGAGACTCTGCCCGAGGACTACGAGTCCATCCCCGGCTTCTTCAGCGTGCTCGAACAGGGCGAGCGCCATCACCGCGAGCGCATGGACGAATGGCTGGATTACGTGGCGCAGGCCGTGGTGAACGCACGTTCGATCATCGCCGGGGATGTGATCATCGGCGGCGAGGCCGCGCAGCATCTTGAGGACAGCGATATCGAGGATCTGAAAGCCCGTGTCATCGCGCGCAGTCCGTTCGGCACCGACCACTTCAATCTACGCAAGAGCTACTGCGCCGAGGACCAGAATATTATCGGTGCCGCATTGCGATTCGCCGAGAATTACCTCGATGAGATTTGTGGAACCGGCAGAAGCGAGTAACGATACAGAAAATCCAAGACCTCCGCCAAAAGTGACAACGCATCTACAATGGAAGCTATGAGGAACCCACCGTTACATCGCTACGCCACTCGCCCAGGGCTGTATTTCACTGACGACGGTGGTGCTGACGTCGTAGTACGCTCCGAAACCGCTGACCAAGTCTGGCTGTGCGTGCTTGAATCCATAGACCAGCCCAGCGCTTTCTTCCAAGACGCCATTCGTCTATTCGAAGATCCCAACGCCTCTTTTATTCAGCAGATCCATGAATTTCCGGTCTGCACGCGCATCATTGAACATCTCTACATGCGCGAGACCCTGTTCCGCATGACCGGGCCCAATTATGGACTGTGGTACGTGCACCTGCCCAAGGCATGGGACGGCATGCGCTACGGCTACCGCGTGGACGGCGCATGGGATCCCAAGCACGGCGTACGTTTCAACCCGTATAAGTTCCTACTCGACCCATACGGCAAAGGCATCGACGGTTCAATGGAGCTGTCCCCCGCCGCGTTCTCTTACGAATGCGACGTAGTGGATGGCAAGGTCAGCGGTTCATCATACGGCGCTATGAGCACCGTCGACTCGCTGGGACACGTGCCGGTATCCGTGGCCATTGACGATCGCGATATCCACAAGCACGAGGGTGACCCGCAGCACCCACATGTGCCGTGGCGCAAAACCGTGATCTACGAAATGCACGTCAAGGGCTTCACCGCCAATGCACCATGGCTGCCCGAAGCATTACGTGGCACTTACGCCGGCCTGGCCCATCCCACCACATTGGCTTATTTGCAAGGCTTGGGCATCACTTCCATTGAACTGCTGCCGATTATGGCCAAGCAGGACGAACTGTTCCTGCAGGAGCATGGCCGCAAAAACTATTGGGGATACTCCACCCTGAGCTACTTTGCCCCCGAACCCTCCTACGCCACCAAAGCCGCCCAGGAGAAGGGCGCGGCTGCCGTTCGCCAAGAGGTCATCGACATGGTGCGTGCGCTGCATGAGGCGGGCTTCGAGGTGATTATGGATGTGGTCTACAACCACACCTGCGAAGGCGGCACCGAAGGCCCGACCATCTGCTGGCGCGGTTTGGATGACCTGGCCTACTACCGCCATCAGAAGGCCAACGCCGGCCGACTCGAGGACACCACCGGATGTGGCAATACGCTTGACTTCACTAATACGCATGTGGTCACCTTTGCCATTGATTCGCTGCGATACTGGGCCAAACGAATCGGCATCGATGGTTTCCGATTCGATCTGGGCGTCACGCTCGCCCGACTGGAAGGCGAGTTCACCCATCATCACCCGTTCCTGTACGCACTGCGCGCCGACCTGCTACTCGGCAACCTGAAGCTCATTATGGAGCCTTGGGATCTGGGCAATCTCGGCTGGCGCACCGGCCAGTTCGCTGTGCCGTTCGCCGAATGGAACGATCGGTTCCGCGACACCACCCGCACCTTCTGGCTTGAAGACGTAGACGGCAGCTCAGATTATGGCCGCACTAGCTTGCAGGAGATGGCCACGCGACTGTGCGGATCGGCTGACCTGTTCGCCACCGATCCGGGCCGCGGCGCCACAGCCTCAATCAACTTCGTGTCCTGCCATGACGGATTCACCCTGACCGACTTGACCCGTTACCGTGACAAGCACAATGAGGCCAACGGTGAGAACAACAACGACGGTTCATCAGTGAACCGTTCCGCCAACTTTGGCGTGGAAGGCGTAACCAACGAGCCTGAGATCATTGCCGCACGAGAACAGGCCGCCATGAATATGACCGGCATGCTGCTGCTTTCACTGGGCACACCGATGATGCTGGCCGGCGACGAATTCCGCAACACACAGGACGGCAACAATAACGCCTATTGCCAGGACAATGACATCACCTGGCTGAAGTGGGATTGGATGTATTCACCCCACAAAACACGCGAAATGCGGCGACTGGAAACCGTATCCCGACTGGTGGCTCTCCGCAAGTCGCTGGATCCGTATCACCATGAGGACTTCTTCACCCGCCTGACCCAGCTGGGTCTGTTGAAGCCATCCAGCCGCGTACAATGGTTCCTTCCCGACGGCACCACTCCAATGGAACGCGACTGGTTCGATCTGGCCGTACGCAGCTTTACTATGCGCCTGCTGTCCAATAGCGAGGTGGATGTGTGCATTGTGGTCAACGGCGTGGCCGAAGATCGGCAATTCAGGCTGCCCTCCGACAGCGAGTGGATGCCGAAGTGGTGTTCGGCGGAAATCAATGGACGCCGGCCCGGACATGACAACCATGTCGAAGAATATCTGAACACCGAGGAATCCATCTGGACACAACATGTGCCGGACGCCAGCGAGATGGTACGCAAAATCGTCGAAGCGGTGAGCACTCAAAAAGACAAGCTGTTTGATAACAGCCAAATCCTATCCGCCAGCATCTCACCAAATAGCACCGCCACCGCAACCGAATTGGACGACGAGACATCTGAGACTGAACCGCACATCAGCGATACCGGCTCGGCACCCGGCGACGGCAATGTCTGGACGATGCCCGCACTGAGTATCACGCTCATGAAGCAGGTGTGAGAGCAACGCGTTCACTCGACCACATTCGGAAAACCGATGCCTTCATGAAACAAGTTGCTATCGAGAAATAGATAGGGGTTATCAGCGTTGCCGCGCCGATAGCCCCTAATCGAGATGGGACGCTCAGAACCGCCCCATCAACACAAGATTCAACGGAGCTGAAGCTTCAAGTGGCCACCTAAAAAAGCTCCGAAGTTGAACCAATCTTTATGCTGACGTATTCGCTATAGCATGTTTCTCATTTGCATAAATCATGCCCGTTGTCTATTTGTAAGTGCAGCATCCTTGTTCGCGGCTGATTCTAGCAGTTCGTCGGCGAATGCCTCGGCGGGGGTGCGCTAGCCGAGCACTCGCATGGGCCTGTCGTCGGTTTCGTCGACGATCTCCTGCGGTTCGCGTGCCATGGAGGGGGCGACGGGCGTGCGTTTGAGCAGATAGCGGCGGATCATGCCGTTCCTGTTCCGACAGGTGCGAATACACCTGGCCCAAAGTGCAACACCCCCTCGTTTGGTTATCCGGACAATCTCCAATCTAACGGGTGCTGCACTTTCAATTAGACAACGGGTATGAATCAATCCGATACTCAACCTGCAACTATGGTCCCACCTGCACCCATTGCTGCAATGTCTCTAATACTCTCAAGTAAAAAGCTAGGCTTTCCTCCCGATAAATCCGCATCTGGGCAGTACACACACAATCGCAGCTGCGATTCTTTCGCTGATTCGCAACACTCGCCAATATGTATCGCAAAAACACAGAAGGCTCTTCGTGGAAAAACCACGAAGAGCCTTCTGAATGCTCGGTACAGTCGGAAAGCGAAATTAACGCTTGGAGAACTGCGGGGCGCGACGTGCCTTGTGCAGACCGGCCTTCTTGCGCTCCACGACGCGGGCGTCGCGGGTCAGGAAGCCAGCCTTCTTCAGGGCGGCGCGGTTGGCGTCACGATCGATGGCGTTCAGAGCGCGGGCCACGCCGAGACGGATGGCGCCGGCCTGGCCGGTGGTGCCGCCGCCGTCAACGAGGACGATAGCGTCGAACTTGCCTTCGAGCTTGAG
>OKVL01001317.1_pt1 | contig 10782 bp, 10 predicted proteins | sample 1606791 | NCBI WGS metagenome assembly OKVL01 (sample SAMN03281006, study PRJEB24777) | human gut metagenome | isolation source: fecal sample PR165 from 1 month old male Malay infant, vaginally delivered...
AATGGCGATCTTCTCCTGAGGAGTTTTACGTTTACGGACTTCTTGCCCTAACAGGATCCCGGTCATCTCAAAATTGGCGTTAGTGTTAGACATATATATTCAAGCCTATCTCTTATCTGGAGATACAGCTACTGTCCGGTGTTTCAGGGGGCTACATCAGTGAGGCAAAGCAGGTTAGCATTGAAAACGCTTTAGGTTATGTCGCTGGCTATTCCATTGTTAATGATGTCTCAGACCGGGGTTTTCAGTTTCAGTCATCTCAATGGGATAAAGCGAAAAGCTGCGATACATTTGGCCCTGTTGGTCCCTATATCGTCACGCCCGATGAAGTTGGAAATCCACATGAATTAGATATCTGGCTGGAAGTTAATGGTGAAAAACGTCAGCAGAGCAACACCCGTCAGATGATTTTCTCCGTAGCAGAAATCGTCTCTTATGTTAGCCATTATATGACGTTAAAGCCCGGCGATCTCATTGCTACGGGTACCCCTGCCGGAGTGGGTTTAGGCATGAAGCCGGTGCCTGTCTGGCTAAAGGCGGGTGACCGAATCCGTATCCATATTGAGAAACTGGGATATCAAAACCCACTGGTAACAGAACAGACTCCCATTCGCTAATATGGGAGGTGCCCCAGGCCGATATATTCGTTTACATTGACGTCTTCTACAACCGGGCCCGGCGCCACACTCATCCCGGCGGCGTCAGTCCGGAGGACTTTAAACTGACCTCGTCGTGAGGACAGGGAATACCTGCTGAGGTGGGGTCAGTCCAGTTATAGATGGTATCCATTTTAGAAGCAATAATTATAGCCAGACTCCCAATGGGTGTTAAATATCTTATTGGTGCAATTTATTAACCCTTTGTTCTTAATCTCTCAAATCTTCGCGCGATAATATAGCTGTTTCCCTATGATATATGCACAGTTAGCACGTGTGTTCTCATGGGCTATTGTTGTGCAACTGCCTGCCCCGAGTTGGTGCAATACTTTCCAGGCGCCACTTTTATTTTTATTAGAAATTAATAGTTGACAATGCTCAGAAATAATTACTATAGTGATGCTGACTTCTCCGCAAGAACGCCAACGTTGTCGGCTTGTGGTTATGGCAATAGAGCCCTCGCAATGTCATTTGACTTTGCTGGGCTTTTTTTTTGGCTTTTTTTCAGGTCTATCTATTAACTGAACCAGGGGTACTTATGTCCAGAATAAAATGTCATTACAGCATGCTATCAATCGCAATTGCTACTGTATTTACCGTAACCACTTCAGGAATGGCAACCGCGGCAGAACAACCAATAAAAATTGGTTTACTGGAAGATGCTTCAGGTAATTTTGCTTTACCGGTTACTCCTAAAATTCATGCGACTGAGCTTGCAATAGACGAGATTAATGCCAAAGGCGGAATACTCGGGAGAAAAATTGATTTAATACAATACGATACGCAATCCGACAACACACGTTTTCAACAAATGGCCCGTCGTCTGATTAAAAACGATAAAGTGGATGTGATTTTTGGGGCATTTTCCAGCGCCTCGCGTGAGGCTATCCGGCCGATTATGGATCGTGAAAAACAGCTTTACTGGTATAACAATCAGTATGAAGGTGGCGTGTGTGACTCTAATGTTTTCGTCACTGGTGCGGTTCCTGAACAACAATTTTCTACATTAATTCCATGGATGATGGCGAAGTATGGTAAAAAAGTTTATACCATTGCTGCCGATTATAATTTCGGGCAAATATCGGCTGAATGGGTCCGCAAAATTGTGAAAGAAAATGGTGGTACCATGGTGGGTGAAGAGTTTATCCCACTGAGCGTCTCGCAATTTGGTCAAACGATTCAAAATATCCAGAAAGCCAAGCCCGATTTTGTGATGACATTATTGGTTGGGGCGAACCAATCTTCCTATTATGAGCAACAAGCGGCGGCAAAACTAAATTTACCAATGGCGAGCTCCGTCAACGTTGGCCAGGCTTATGAGCATAAACGCTTTAAAGCCCCGGCGCTGAAAGACATGTATGTCACGACTAATTACATAGAAGAAGTAGACAGCCCGGCCAGTAATGACTTCAAACAACGCTTCCATGCCAAATTCCCGAATGAACCCTACATCAATCAGGAAGCGGCTAATGCTTATGATGCGGTTTATCTTTACAAAGCGGCAGTAGAGAAAGCCGGCACGACTAATATGGATGCTGTTCGTAAATCGCTGGAAAGTGGTGATATCTGTACTGATGGACCGTCCGGAAAAGTATGTATTGATCCCAAAAGTCACCATTTGAGCCATACCATCTATCTGGCCCATGTAAAAGATGATCATTCTATCGAGATACCTAAGTTATGGGAAAATATCAAACCTTACTGGCTAGGAGACGCTGGCTGTAATTTGCCGGTAAAACCGGACCACAGCCAGTACACCCCATCATCACCACCTAAAAAATCGTAAATCAAACCACGTGCCAGGGAAGTGCTCGAGTAACGGGAACTTCCCTGTTATATCCATTTTAAATCGTGTCAATCAGGACACCGGGGATTGCCAACGATGTTAGCGCTTTCTTTTATTTACTCAGTGATTTATCAGTTTGGCGATAACTTCGCTTATCTGGTGCTGGCAGCATTGGGGCTGGCGGTTATCTTCGGCATGATGGGGGTGATAAATCTGGCACACGGTGAATTCATTATGTGCGGTGCCTATGTCACCATACTGATGAACAAATCGGGTTTGCCGCTTCCGTTCGCCATGCTGTGCGGTACATTAGCCGCGGCATTCTTCGGCGGAGTCATCGAGCGTCTCATCGTGCGCCATCTTTATGGGCGTCTGTATGACTCGGTAGTCGCAACCTGGGCTATTAGCCTGATTGTGCAACAAAGCATGTTACTCATCGCCGGTCCATCACTGGAAGGGCTCTCAACACCTTTCGGCTCTTTCACTCTCGGCGAATATTCTTTTGCGACTTACCGTGCACTGCTGCCTTTCTTCGCCATCGCTATATTAATGATGCTCTATTGGCTTTTTTTCCACACCAACTACGGAGTCTGTGCCAGAGCGACTATTCAAAATGCCCGTATGGCCTCCTGCCTGGGGTTAGAAACTGACCGTATTTATACCTTAACTTTCGCGCTGGGTGCTGGATTGGCCGGGCTGGCCGGGGCTATTTATGCCCCGACGTTGACTGCCGTCCCTACCATGGGGAGCAGCTTTATTATCCAGGCCTTTGTTTCGGTCGTCGTGGGCGGCGCAAATGTCTTGGTTGGCACTATTCCTGCCGCAATTGCCCTGGGCGCAATACAGACCGGGTTAAATTCCTGGTATGGGCAACTTGCTGGCCAAATTGGCTTACTGGTCACCGCCGTACTGGTTATTCGCGTACTACCGAATGGTGTTGGCAGCCTGTTTACCCGTAACCGCTAGGAGCTGAATGTGACAACAACCTCTCTTAATTTATCGGCGAATGGTATGAAGAAACACAGACAATCCTCGAGCTGGCTGGCGACATTGTTAATTTTAGCTGGTGCTCTCATGCTACCGTTAGTGGTCGATAGCACCACGATCGGTGACTTTTCCTACTTTCTTCTCTGGACCTTCGGCGCCATCGGATTAGCTGCGATGTGGGGACATGGCGGTATTTTATCTTTCGGCCAAACGGCGTTCTTTGGTCTGGCGGGTTACGCCTATGGTGTGATGACATTAAACTTCGGCGCTGGCGTGCTCTCTACCTGGTTCGGTTTAATTGTCGCATTGCTGCTTGCCGCTGCAGCGGCTGCGGCACTGGGTTACCTGATGTTTTACGGCGGGGTAACCGGTATTTTTGTTGGTATCGTAACCCTGTCCTGCACTCTGGTCCTGGAAACCTTTATGTCACAAACTGCAGGTCCACAATGGGCTATCGGCAGTGCGCGTTTGAATGGTTTCAACGGTATGTCAGGGATGCCCCCCTTGTCCATACCATGGGTTAACGGTGACTTGCCACTGGAAGACAACGGCTTTTATTACCTGATTATCTTGCTGCTCGCGGGTGTTTATTGGGGGGTGAGGACGTTGTTACGCTCCAATTTTGGCCTGACGTTGGCCTCAATTCGTGAAAATCCTCATCGGGCAGAGATGCTCGGCATTGATATCCGCCGTTATCAATTACTGGTGTTTGTGCTGGGAGGTGTACTTTCTGGCCTGTCCGGAGCACTTTATACCCTGTGGGGATCATATATTACCCCGTCATCAATGGGTTTATCCGCCGCTGCAATGCCGGTCATCTGGGTTGCCACCGCTGGGCGGAAAAACATTTTTGGCACGGTGATCATTACGGCCATCCTGGTGTGGCTATCCCAATGGTTAGCTGTTTATGGCAGCGAATATGCCTTGATTCTACTGGGCGCCATCTTGCTGTTAGTGGTATTAGCGGCGCCCAACGGACTTTTATCCTGGCTGGCTGAGAGCATCACCCGCTTGCTCTCCTCACGCCGGAAAAAGGAGGACTCGCTATGAATCAGGTCTCGCAGGAACCGATCCTCAAAACACGGGGATTAAGCAAACACTTCGGTGGTGCTCAAGTTATCAATCAAGTTGATTTACAAATACGTCGTGGCGAAGTGCGATGTGTTATTGGCCCAAATGGTGCCGGTAAAAGTACCTTTTTCAAATTACTCACTGGCGAGCATGTACCCAGTAATGGAGATATCCACTTTTTCAATCAGCGGATAAATACCTTAGCGCCTTTTCAGCGTATTCAAATGGGAATGAGCATTAAGTTTCAAATTCCCGGGATCTTTCCTGAACTGACAGTTGCGCAACATTTGCAATTATCTCTCAGCCATTTACGCCCGGAAGTTCGCTCACAGGCAGTCAGTGTGGATGAGTTATTAGAGCGTTTTAAGCTTACCGCTGAATGTCGTCAACTCGCGGCTAATCTATCCCACGGCAAAAAACAGTGGCTAGAAATTGCTATGGCGGTGTCGCTGCAACCCACGTTACTCATGCTCGATGAGCCAGTCGCAGGCTTGTCAATTGATGAAACCTACCTGACTGGCGAGTTAATTAAGCAAATGCAAAATGACGGTCTGACATTACTGGTGGTGGAGCATGATATGACATTTGTCCGGCAAATTGCTTCACAGGTCACGGTCCTTCATGGAGGGAAAGTTTTTGCAGACGGCAATGCCGGCGAAGTGCTGGCTCGCGAGGATGTAGCAGACATCTATTTGGGGAAAACCGTATGACTAACGTTGTTTTACAAATGCAGGAGCTGGCCGGTGGCTATGGCGGTGGGCAAGTTCTCAATGGCGTAACACTGCAGCTACATGCAGCCGAGGTATTGGGTTTGATTGGCCGCAATGGCGTAGGCAAAACCACATTGATGCGCACATTAATTGGCGTTGTTCCGGCAAAGCAAGGCCAAATTTTATTGGGCGAAATTGATATTACTCAGGCCTCACCGCAGCGCCGCGCTCGTTTAGGCATTGGCTACGTCCCGCAAGGGCGTGAAGTTTTTACCGGGCTGACCGTGTCGGAGAATCTGCAAGTCGGAATGCAATTTGTCCGTGAACATCGCGAATTTGCAAAAGAGATGCTGGATCGGGTACTGGATTACTTCCCCATATTGCGGCAAAGGCTCAAGCAAAAAGCCGGAACTATGAGTGGCGGTGAGCAACAGCAATTGGCGATTGCCAGAGCCCTGGTGGGCTCACCAAAGGTCCTGCTGCTGGATGAACCGTCCGAAGGTGTCCAACCTTCTATCGTCAATATCATTGCCGATACCCTGGTACGCATCGCCCGGGAACTCCATGTGGCCGTGATCCTGGTCGAGCAGGATATTGCGATGATCCAGCGGGCCGCACAGCGCTGTGCGGTAATGGATAAAGGCCTGGTTGTAGAAACGCTGACCCAACAACAGCTCTCTGATGATCTTTTAATGCGTCGTCATCTGGCTCTGTAACTAAACGCTATAAATTACGTGGAGAATAACATATGAAATGGTTGGAAGAATCCATTATGGCCAAACGCGGTGTTGGTGCCGGGCGTAAACCGGTAACGCATCACCTGACGGAAGAAATGCAAAAAGAGTTTCATTACACCATTGGCCCTTATTCCACACCCGTCCTGACCATCGAACCCGGTGACCGGATTATTGTCGACACTCGAGATGCTTTTGAAGGTGCTATCAATTCGGAACAGGATATTCCGAGCCAGTTGCTAAAAATGCCCTTTCTCAACCCACAAAACGGACCGATCATGGTCAATGGCGCGGAGAAAGGTGATGTGCTCGCTGTCTATATCGAATCCATGTTGCCCCGCGGCGTTGATCCCTACGGCATCTGCGCCATGATTCCGCATTTTGGCGGACTGACCGGGACCGACCTGACGGCCATGCTCAATGATCCGCTGCCAGAAAAGGTGCGCATGATTAAACTCGACAGTGAAAAGGTCTACTGGAGCAGACGCCATACGCTTCCCTATAAACCCCATATTGGCACCTTGAGCGTATCGCCAGAAATTGACTCAATCAATTCACTGACGCCAGACAATCACGGCGGGAATATGGATGTGCCGGATATAGGACCAGGGAGTATTACCTATCTGCCGGTACGTGCGCCTGGAGGCCGCCTGTTTATTGGTGATGCCCATGCTTGTCAGGGTGATGGTGAGATTTGCGGGACCGCAGTAGAGTTTGCCTCAATCACCACCATCAAAGTCGATTTGATCAAGAACTGGCAGCTTTCCTGGCCACGAATGGAGAATGCCGAAAATATTATGAGTATTGGCAGTGCACGTCCGCTGGAGGATGCGACGCGAATTGCATATCGCGACTTAATTTACTGGCTGGTAGAAGACTTTGGCTTCGAACAATGGGATGCCTACATGCTTCTGAGTCAATGCGGCAAAGTGCGGCTGGGCAACATGGTCGACCCCAAATACACCGTTGGCGCGATGCTGAACAAAAACCTGTTAGTTTAGTAGGAATAACTAACCGGTGAACATTACCCCGATGTAGATCGGGGTAATGTGTAAGTTCAAACAATCGCTATTTTTAACAGCTAAAGCAGGTGCATATGGGGCCAGATACACCCATCAATATTGGTTTACTTTACTCCTTCAGCGGAGTGACGGCGGCACAAGAGTTGTCACAATGGCGCGGAGCAACCCAGGCTATTGCCGAAATTAATCAAAATGGCGGCATCAACGGCAGACCACTCAATGCAATTCATTTGGATCCGCAATCTGACGATGTACTGTTTCGTGCCATGGCCGAGGAATTAATTACCGAACATGAAGTAAATGTGATTTTTGGCGGCTATACCTCCAGCAGCCGAAAAGCGATGTCACCGATTGTTGAAAAATATCGTCGGTTGCTGTTTTATTCGCAACTGTATGAGGGCTTTGAGTTTTCAGAAAATATTTTCTATGGCGGTGCCGCGCCTAATCAGAATTGTGTACAGCTGGCTGACTACCTCGCGGCTCAGTTTGGGACACGGGTTTATTTGATTGGTTCCCGTTATATTTATCCCTACGAATGTAACCGCAACATGCAGGAATTAATTCTGCAACGGCATGACGGAGCAGTGATTGGTGAGCGTTATCTTGATTTGAATGCGCCCTATGAAGCTTTTCTACCTATTATTGATGAGGTCATGAAAAAGCAGCCAGATTTTATTTTCAGCACTGTTGTCGGGCAGACCGTTCCTTTCCTGTATCAGGCTTATAAGGCTGCAGGTTTAGATCCTGCGCGTATGCCTATTGGTAGCTTAAATACCTCAGAAACTGAGATTGCCATTATGGGCGCGGAGGCCGCAAAGGGGCATTTTACTTCCGCCCCCTATTTTCAAAGTATTAACACCAAGGCAAATCAATCCGCACTCAAACAATTCCGTAAGCAATTCGGACCGGAAATGAGTACGGACATGAATTGGGAGGCCACGTACAGCCAGGTACACCTTTTTGCAAAAGCCATGGCCGAGTGTGGCAGTGATCATATCTACCCGTTATCAACCGCGCTGAGGGGTAGCCAGTTTGATGCTCCCCAGGGGCGTATTCGTATTGATCAGCTTAATCAGCATACCGGGCTATATCCGCGCATTGGTATGGCAAATGAAAATGGGCAATTTACAATTGTCCAGGAGTCTCGCCGTATTGTCGATCCCGATCCCTATATGACCAATCAGATTCAGGGCGATTGGGTAACGAAGCTAACAACTGTGGGGTATCCATATGCGCCCTCACGATAGCAGACTTAGCACAACAGCCATATTACTGAGTCGGGGGATTCGTTGCGTAGTGTTACACCCCGATGATGATGACGGTGCAACACTCACTAATCATTTACGCCGCATGGGATTTAAGGTTCAGGCCTTCTGGCCTATTCCTGAACGACTTCCCGCTGATACGGACCTGATTTTCTATGCATTACAGTCAGATAACCCAGAACCAGACGTGTCGTGGCTTAATCTGAGTAAACATGTCCTTATCGCGGTTATCGCCTATGAAAATCCAACGTTTATCGATCAAACCATCAGCATGGGTGCGGGAGCCACGATAACAACTCCAATTCGCTCTTCAGGCTTACTCTCTGCGATGGTGTTTGCTTTGCACCATGCTCAACAACAACGGCAGATGAGCGATCGAATAGAACGACTGGAGAAAAAAATGCTCGGTATCCGTCAGGTTAGTGAAGCTAAAGCCATCCTGATGAGAATGCACAGCATTGGCGAAGAACAGGCTTATGAGATTCTGCGCCATCAGGCTATGGACAAACGTATTACTGTCGAAGAGATCTCATGTTCGTTAATACAGGCCAATGACATTTTCTCCTGGACTACGCCCGGGGCGCCAGCATCCGGAAAAATGAAGTAAGCCTTACCTGGGCTCCCTGAACATCGCATTTATTAATCGTGAGGATCATCATGCCGATAGCCCCTTATCTTGCAGCCGCAATTCAATTCGAACCCTTAATGTTTGCCAAAGAAGCCAATTTACGTCAATTACTTATATTGGTTGAACAGGCGGCACAGAAAGGTGCACGCTTGATTACAACCCCGGAAATGGCAACAACGGGATACTGTTGGTTTGACCGGCAGGAGATTGCGCCGATGGTAGAAACCGTCCCTGGCGAGAGTACAGCACTTTTTGCTGAGTTAGCGCAACATTATCAATGCTATATCGTTTTGGGAATGCCTGAAATCGACCCCAATACATCGCTGTATTACAACAGCGCCGTATTAATTGGGCCTGAGGGTGTTATCGGTTGCCATCGTAAAACCCACCCCTATATTTCAGAACCCAAATGGGCTGCGGCGGGCGATTCTGGACATCAAGTCTTCGATACTCCGCTAGGACGCATTGGTATGCTGGTTTGCATGGATATTCACTTCCCGGAAACAGCCCGCTTGCTGGCCCTGGACGGCGTTGACGTCATTTGTCACATCAGCAACTGGTTGGCAGAACGCACCCCCGCGCCCTACTGGATTAGCCGGGCAATGGAAAACGGTTGTTATCTGCTGGAGAGTAACCGCTGGGGACTAGAACGCGGAGTTCAGTTTAGCGGCGGTAGTTGTATTATTGAGCCTGATGGCAACATTGCCGCAGTGGTCGATAACGGTAATGGGATAGCGTATGCCGAAATAGATATCAACTGTAGCCGCCAGCGCCAGGTATTAGGGGAGCCGGTTTTTTATCAACGCCGTCCTGATTATTATCACTTACTATTAAGCGACAGTTTTTTATGGAACCCGCAGGATTTCTTTGGGCTGTATGGACATCAGCCACTCCCCCCAGGCAAGCAGAGCCGTATCACCGTGGCGCAGTTATCTCCCGGTGAGCAAGTTGAAGATAATCTGGCGGCGATAATCGCCATGACAAAAGAAGCTGTTTTGGAGCAAGGTAGCGAGCTGATCGTCTTCCCTGAATTAGCCTTGACAGGTCATTACGATAATGCGGCTCATGCTCAAACGTTAGAAAGCCCGGCAGTGCAGACGCTGGCTCGCCTGGCTATACAGCTAAGAGTCTACCTTGTGGTCGGAATGGCAGAAAAGCAACATGATAAAAACTACATTGCACAGATGCTGTTTGGGCCAGAAGGGATAATCGGCAGTTACAGGCAAATCCATCTTTCGCAGGAAAGCCAAAAATGGGCCAGCGCGGGAGAACACTGGCGAGTGTTTGATACCGCGCTTGGCAGAATTGGATTGTTGTCAGGTCACGATGCCCTGTTTCCCGAATCAGCACGAATTCTCGCTTTAATGGGATGCGATATTATTGCGTGTTCTGCTGCGCTTTCGGCAGGATTTACCGCCGCCCACGCGGGCAGCTCTGTGACACAGAATTTCCCTATCCCAACAGGGGCCGATCCGCTGCATTGGCACTTATTCAGAACCCGTGCGGGAGAAAACAATCTTTATCTGGTTTTTGCTAATGCACTTGATGGTATAGATGGGGCAGGAGGATTTAGCGGAATTTTCGGGCCAGAAACCTTCACTTTTCCACGGCAAGAACGGCTGCTTTGGCAGGAAACGCTGGTCACAACACAAATCGTCGACACACGCTCTCTTGCTGACAGCCCTTATCCAACCAATGTGGTACGGCGTAAAGATCTGGTTGCCATGCGCCAACCCCATCACTATAAACCGCTGCTGTATTAAGCCTTTTCGTTACAACCCGGGTTAATAATTGCGCCCTTCATCACTGATGAGAAGCAATGAAAAAAACCCAGACTATTAACTAAAGTAAGCGTGCAGCGAGAACCGTATTGACGGGGATGTGTTATTCAGTTGGCAGTGCTACGCGCCAGGGGAGTAGTTC
>OKVL01001321.1_pt1 | contig 10757 bp, 8 predicted proteins | sample 1606791 | NCBI WGS metagenome assembly OKVL01 (sample SAMN03281006, study PRJEB24777) | human gut metagenome | isolation source: fecal sample PR165 from 1 month old male Malay infant, vaginally delivered...
GTATGATTATTATATTTTAAAGGGGGTAAAATCACATGACATGGGAATATAAAGTATCGACAGGTATATTGAGCCATAACGGTGAGTTAATTGCTTATTGCTACAGTGGTGCCGGTGAATCAAAGGATAAACCGAACTGTGAACACATACGTAACAAGGGCCCCATTCCTCGAGGTATTTATTTTATTGCAGGATGGAATAATCACAAAAGCCCCTCCGCTATCATCCTTGAACCTATTGCAGGGACCAATACTTTTGGCAGAGATCATTTCGAAATTCATGGCGATAAAAAAGGGCAGCCACCGGGAACGGCATCTGCAGGGTGTATCATTATGAATGGACAAGATAAGCGCCAAACCATTTACGATTCGGGTGATACAATTTTGGTGGTAAGTTAATGAAATTTATTATTATCTTCTTTCTGTTTATGCTTTCGGGTGCCTCCTGCGCTGCAGAGCATACTGCACCTCAGCTTCTACAGATGATAAATGAAAAAGGAGCAAATGCTGTTGTACACACACTTTATAATGACAATGAATCAGAATGGTGGAGCCATATTATTCCTGAAATTAGCAAAGGTAATAATGACTGGTTAACGGTGGCAAGTGCTTTGGAACCCGGAGTTGATGCCAGTACTGCGGAAGATTTGCAGGGGGCGGTATCTGAAGCCATTCCACATAACCCTGCCGGTGTTCTGGCTATTCTCAACGATAAGAGACCATTGCTGACTATTGAGCAGATATGTGCATTTGCCTCTTTCCCTGAGTCAGAAGAAGAAATGAATAAGCTATTTGTTAACTCCATCAGGGAAATGTATAAGATCAAAACGGCAGAAGGGAAACGGTGTATTGCGGTTATGATCAATACTGTTGAAAATTCTGTTCCCTTTAATAAGGATTTATAAATGGCTATCCCTGGATATATGTCACTAATCGATGATGCTGGTAATGTTATCAAAGGTAGTGTGATGGTAAAAGACCGTGAAAATCAGATCGAGGTTTTAGGTTTGTATCATAATGTGAGTTACAACTCTGACTTGCATAATGGAAGGGTGTTGAGTAAACGTCAACATCGTCCATTTTTAATTGAAAAAGAAATTGATGCTTCTAGTGTGTTTTTGTATAAAGCATTAAGTACCGGACAAACATTAAGGAAAGCGGCTATTGATCTCTATCGAATAAATGATGCTGGTCAGGAAGAGGTCTATTTCACGATAACCCTGGAAGATGTGAAAGTCGTTACGATTTTTTCACTGATGCACGATGTTAAAGATCCTTATTACGAAAAACAGACCCATCTTGAACTTGCTCAGTTCCGCTACAAGAAGATTACCTGGCACTATCATGATGGGAATATAGTCCACTCTGATGATTGGGATTATCGCTTAGGGTCTTGAGTAAATGGCTCTGGATAAAATGATGTCACCCTGAGCCGTAATGCAATCAATACACGGCGCTTATACTCCTGAGCGCCGTCTGGCATCTTAGAAGTTATCCCTGCTTGCGCGACTTCGCCGAAATCACGTCGATAAACTCCTGTACCTGCTGCTGCTTACGCGCGGACAGCTTGCACACCCGACGCAGCGACTGCAATAGCGCGGGTTCTTCCGGCTCCGGTAGCTTTGTCGTCAGCACAATGCAGCCTGGCATCACTCTGACATCGAATTTGCAGCCAGTGGTAAAACCGGCTGCTCCCAGCCACTGGCCTTTCATAATAATTGCCGGAACATGCGTGTAATCCGGATAACGACTCGCATAAGTGACGGTACCCAGACGATTATTTGCCGGGGAGACTTCTGGATCGGTGAATTCTGCAATAGAATGCGGGGTAGTCATGATGGCTATTTCCTGTGAATAGTGATTGTGATTAGCGATGTGGTCGTGTTGCAGCACGGCCACACCGCGTTAAATAACACCTGTAAATCTACCCAGTAAATAAAAATAAAGCCAGCTAAAAATGGACAATAATAAAGGCGTTACTGGAAATATAAATACGGGAATTAAATTGAAGGGAAATATAAAGTAGGCCGGATAAGCAAAGTGCCATCCGGCAATGAAATTAGTGCAGCGTATGACTATGGTGCTGCTTAAAATTCTCCGCCTGCGCCAGCACGCCCATATATACATCATCATTCGCCACCGGCGGGAACTTGTGTTTGTGCAGCAGCAGGATCAACTCCACCTTCAGTTTCGCCTTGATATCATCACGCTTGCTCCAGTCCGGATACTTCGAGGTATTATCGACCACCGCCTTCATCTCTTTCGCCAGCGCCAGCATCTTGTCATCCTCATAGGTGAATTGATACTTATCGCGCATATGCGCCAGAATGTCGTAAAAAGCTTTCTCTTCGATATCAATCCCCATTTCGGCATAGGTACCCATTTCGGTTTTAATATCGTAGATAATATCGGTCATTTCCTGACTGAAGGTATCGAACTCTTCACCATTGAGAACATCATCTTCCCGGCGTTCGTTATATTTATCCATAATTGACTGGAAACGGCGGGTGAAATTGATCCCCTGAAGCTGGTTGATTTTTTTAAAGTCGCTAATGGCTTTTTCCAGCAGCTTTTGCAGCAGCTGAATTTTGGTTGCCGGCAGTTTGATCTTATTGATTCGCGCCAGATAATCGTCGTCGAAAATATCGATCGACTCCGCTTTTTTGTCGCCAAGGAAAAACAGCTCCTCCACGCCGTCGGCCTTCAGCGCATCGGCAATCATCTCGCGTACGCGGGCGTTCATTTGGGTCACGTCCGGTGCGTCGCCTTTGGTCAGCTTGAAGACGATGGAGCGCACGGCAATATAAAAGTGAATGTAGTCGCGCTCGGCCTGCGCAAGCGCTTCGCTGCCGCAGCAGACGTCATAGGCCGCTTTCAGACGCTTCACCAGCCCCATAAAGCGGCGCTCTGTCTTCTGAGTGCGCATGACAAACTCTGCCGCCTGATTCAGGCAGGCCAGCTGCGCCTGCGGTTCTCCTGTGAAGTAAGCCCGGCTGTCGAAGTCGTGCAAAACCTTCGCCAGCAGTTCGAGATGGTTTTTCACCTCAATCACTGACTGTTGGATATCTTCAAAGTTAGTGGCGTCAATGCGGGAATACATCGCCAGCGCCTGGTTCATCTGGCGCTTAATACCGATATAGTCGACGACCAGCCCTTTGCTTTTGCCTTCCAGCTTGCGATTAACGCGGGAGATGGTCTGGATCAGGTTATGCTTTTGCAGCGGCTTATCGATATAAATAGTGTCCAGCTCCGGCACGTCAAAACCGGTTAGCCACATGTCCACCACGATAGCGATTTTGAAATTCGACTTCGCGTTTTTGAACTGTTTATCCAGCTCTTTGCGGTACTCTTTACTGCCCAGCAAATCGTACAGTTGTGCGCTATCGTCTTTGCCACGCGTCATTACCATCTTGACCATTTCGGACGGCGGCAGTTCCTTCTGCTCCTGCTCGGTAAGCTCTATACCATCCGGCGCTTGTTTCACCTCAAACCATGCCGGACGAACGTCTTTTAATTGACGATAGAAATCCCAGGCAATTTCCCGGCTGGCGCAGACAAACATCGCTTTACCTTTCACCGTGGAGCCTTCGGCGACGCGCTTTTCATAGTGTTTAGCAAAGTCTTCCGCCAGCGCTTTCAGGCGGTCTTCATCACCGAGAATGGCGTTCATAGTGGCGCTGGCTTTTTTGCTCTCGTCGATTTGCCACTCGTTGGTGCCCGCATTGGCGCACTCTTCGTAATACTTTTCCACCTCTTCCAGCTTGCGGGCATCGAGGATGACCTTCGCGGCGCGGCCTTCATAGACGATGCGCACGGTGATCTCATCCTGAACGGATTCGGTCATGGTGTAGCTGTCGACGATGTTGCCAAAGACTTCCATCGTGGCGTCGATAGGGGTGCCGGTAAAACCAACATAGGTGGCCTGTGGCAGCGAGTCGTGCAGATATTTGGCGAAACCGTAAGTTTTGCGCACCTTGCCGTTTTCTTTATCGACGATCACTTTCTGATCGAGGTTGACCTGGCTGCGGTGCGCTTCATCGGAAATACAGATGATATTGCTGCGTTCGGAGAGCAGTTCGGTGTCTTCGGTAAATTTGTGGATGGTGGTCAGGAAGACGCCGCCGCTGTTGCGACCGGCCAGTTTCTCCCGCAGATCCTCACGGCTGGTGACGGGCACTACGGTGTCGTCGCCGATATAGTTTTTGGCATTGCACATCTGCGCCGAGAGCTGATCGTCCAGATCGGTGCGATCGGTGATCAGCACGATCGTCGGGCTTGCGAACTCGACGCTTTTCATCAGCAGGCGGGTTAAGAACTGCATGGTGTAGCTCTTGCCGCAGCCAGTCGCGCCAAAGTAGGTACCACCCTTGCCGTCGCCGAAAGGTTTACGCGCCCGTTCGATGCTGTAGTACAGCTTGCGCGCCGCATAGTACTGCGGGTAGCGGCAGCAAATTTTTACTTCGTGTTTGGCTTTATCCGGGAAGCAGATAAAGTTTTTGATCACGTCCAGCAGGCGGACCGGATGAAACAGCCCCTGAATCATCGAATGCAGGGAGGGGATGCCGTCCTGCTCGCGGTTTTCATTGCCGGTAACTTTGCGCCACGAGTAGAAATACTCATACGGCGCAAACAAGTTTCCCATGCGGTTATTGACGCCGTCGCTGATAATGCACAGCGCGTTATAGACAAACAGCTGCGGAATATCGCGGCGATAGCGGGTACAGAGCTGTTTATACGCATCGCCAATATTGGCTTCCTGCTCGCGCACCGCGCTTTTAAATTCAAAGACCACCAGCGGCAGGCCATTAATATACAGAATGGCGTCCGGGATACGTGGCTGGTTTTCTTTGCCGGAGATGGTCAGTTGATTGACGACCTTAAGACGGTTCAGCGGCTTGACAAGATAGGTCGCCGACGGTTCCGCTGCCTGTTGCAGCGGAACCTCTTCGGCATTGAATAATTCACGAAGTGCCGCAGAAAGATGCCTGGTATCGAGCAGTTCGATATAGAGATCTTTCTGCTGACGATCGTCGCGCTTAAACAAGAAACCATTCGCCAGCCAGGCGCAGAAGGTTTTATTGCTTTCGTAAAGATCGGAGGCGGGCAGCGTGGTGAACTGCTTAATCAGCCGCTGGATTTCCGCTTCGGTGATGCCGTCAATCTGATAGCGAGAGGCGAGATAGTGGCGAAGATCCTCTTCGATAATCACGTGATCGAGGCTTGAACGCGGCACATCATCGCCGATCAGGTGTTGATAGCCCTGTTCCTGTAGCAGTTCGATAATGGCTTGTTCTAACTTCGCTTCACTGAATGAGAGATGCATATCTCGCTCCGGCCCTGGCTGTTTTTCTGGTAAAGGTTCCTGTAACTAAAGAAAACCTTACCAGAAAGCCCCTGATTTAACAGGGGCAAAATGCGTTATGCGGGTTCGGTTTGGGCTGCTAAGTTTGGTAGATCCTCCAGGGAGAGCTCGCCGGAGATAAGTTTGGGGAGCAGGGTGTCGCGGAGGGTTGTTAATGCAGTTATTTGCTGTGTATTGCTTACTACTTTTTCAAAATGTTGGTGAGCTAATCGTGTAAATTCATCTATTATATTTTTAGACGGGATAACTAAATTAATAGTTTTAAAGGCGCTTTTGCTAATTTCTGCAAATGTCGTTCCTCCTGCCATTCCCTTGATATCATCCATAATATTTTCAAGCCAGTAGATAATGTATTCTGGTGATAAGTTTTTAGATGAAGGAATGGCTATATATCCTTGGTTTATAGCCATAGGCGTTTTAGCCAGTGCTAAATATCCTATTGGTGCTCGTGATGACATCAAAACTGTATCAGTTGGTAATAAACCGGATGAGATTTTTTTCAAACCAAACTCTGTGATTTTTTTGCTGGTGTCCAGTAATACCTTACTATCATTACCTGTTAAGTCTTTAGGTGATGTCCAATGAATAGTGCCGTTTTCCCAAAAATCTGCATTTGAAGTGCTTGGCGTTGAACCACCTTTCACAACTAATTCATCGCCAGCAGTGGATATTTTCCAACCTTTCGGTATCCAACCCAGCTCTGTTTCTTCAAATTCAGCCGGGAACAGAGCACGAATATCCGCCGGAAGTGGTTTGAAATCTGCACTATTGCGGACTTTTTGACGCAGTTTGGCGCGAGATTGCAGCGCTTCCGGGATTGAGTTTCCCGCATCCAGCACGTTATCAATCACCGGGTCGAAATCCACAAACCAGGATTTGAACAGGGTTTGGGACATTTGTTCTAGGGTTTGGTTGATTGCTCTTGATAGTGCTATTTTTTTATCAAGAGAAAGTAGGGTATTTGCTATCTTTTTTTGTGTTTTACGGTCGGGATAACTTATTTCTAGCCGACTAATCATTTCATTATTGAGACTAGCTCGGGTGGACATTGTAGAAAAGGCAAGCATGCCCTGTCTAAATATAGGGCTACGCAAATAATAACCAACATACTCTGGCTCTAATTCAGAAGATTCCTTCGGGCGCAATCTTTTGCAAAAGCCATTGAACGTGGCATCAGCATAATCTTTTAATGCTACAGAACTCATACCTAGTTCATGCATCGTTTCGCTTGTGCGAGTAAGAAAAACATCACCGCGTCTTACTGAGCAAGTGGCTCTTTCTTTATCAGTACTCTGCACTAATTGCGTAAGTGAGTCAGGTAGGAAATAATTATAAAAAATATCCTTAAAGGATAAGAACGGGTAACCCGTGCCAAAGTCTTTAGCTGGCTTGGAAAGACCTGAGCTAATAATGTAATGGTCGGTTAAAAAAGATGTTTTCCACTTACTCCCCATAACCCAGCGCCTCCAGGTTCTGGCGAATTGCTTTATCCAGTTCTTCCGCCTGCTTCATCTGCGCAAACAACGTCTGCGACAGCTCGCGCATTTTGGTTTCAAACGCCACACCATCGTCTTCCTGCTCGGCGGCGCCGACGTAGCGGCCCGGGGTCAGCACATAGTCGTTAGCCTTGATCTCTTCAATAGTCGCGACCTTGCAGAACCCGGCCTGGTCTTCGTACTGCGCCAGCTTGCTGTCGCCGCGCTTAACGCGTTCGGCCAGCTCTTCCGGCGTGCTGCGCCAGGCGTGGTAGGTGTCGGCGATAGTGGCGATATCATCCGCCGTCAGCTCTTTGGTGGTGCGGTTGATCATGGTGCCAAGGTTACGCGCATCGATAAACAGCGTTTCGCCCTGACGGTTACGATAGCCTTTGGCTGGATCGGCCGCTTTCGACTTGGTCATAAACCACAGGCACACCGGGATCTGGGTTGTGAAGAACAGCTGGCCGGGCAGGGCAATCATGCAATCGATCAGATCGTTTTCGATCATCTGCGCGCGGATCTCGCCTTCGCCGCTGGTGTTGGAACTCATCGAGCCGTTCGCCAGCACAAAACCGGCGGTGCCGTTGGCCGACAGCTTGGAAAGCATATGCAGAATCCAGCCGTAGTTGGCGTTACCGGTCGGCGGCGTACGGTAGCCAGCAAAGCGCGGATCTTTGGTCAGCTCGGCGTCGTTACGCCAGTCTTTCAGGTTAAACGGCGGGTTTGCCAGAATGTAGTCGGCTTTTAAATCCGGGTGCTGATCGTTGAAGAAGGTGTCCGCAGGGCGTTCGCCAAGGTTGGCCGACAGGCCGCGAATCGCAAGGTTCATCTTCGCCAGCTTGTAGGTGGTGGCCGTCAGCTCCTGACCGTACAGGGCGATATCACGGCTTTTCCCCTGATGACTTTCGACAAACTTCACCGACTGGACAAACATCCCCGCCGAGCCGCAACACGGGTCATAAATTTTGCCCTGGAACGGTTCGAGCATTTCGGTCAGCAGCGTCACCACGCATTTTGGCGTATAGAACTCGCCGCCGCCTTTGCCTTCGGTGGCGGCAAACTTGCCGAGGAAGTATTCGTACACGCGACCGACCAGATCTTCTTTCGACAGCGCTTCGACGTCGGTTTCGTGAGCCAGCGTTTCGATGTTATCGATGGTGTCGATAAGCGACGCCAGCTTCTTGGTTTCCAGGTTCTGACGGCTGAAGTAGTTGTCCGGCAGCGCGCCTTTCAGCGACGGGTTGCGCTTCTCAATGGTGGAGAGTGCGGTATCAATACGCACGGCAATATCATCCTGCTTGGCGTGCTGTTTGATGAACGACCAGCGCGCCTCTTCCGGCAGATAAAAGATGTTGTCCTGCTGATAGAAGACTTCCATCTCAAGGAAATCGCCCTGGCCTTCGTCTTTCATTTTCTGACGGCGGGCTTCAAACTTATCGCTGATAAATTTGAGGAACACTAGGCTCAGCACCACGTGCTTGTATTCGGAGGATTCAACGCTGCCGCGAAGCTGGTTCGCGGTATCCCACAATGTGTCTTCAAAGCCTTTCTTTGCTTTGGCTTTTTTGGTTGGTGCTTTGGCCATGATGAACTCGTTCTGGAAAAATTTGGCCGATATTGTAGCGATAAAAGCGGCCAAATTCGCCCTTTAGTCTATTTCCAGCTCGTCGAATAATTGTAAGTCCACGTCCAGCAACTCCACCGCATTGCTGCGTCGAATCCCAACGTTATTTTCTATCAACATTTCCAGCAGGCGATCGCCGTCAATCAGCGTGATAGGGGCGGCCCCCGGAAACAGCGCTGCTTCCGCGCATTTGGCTGCAAACTTGCCGGTGGTGATCAGCGTGCCGCGAATGGCTTTATGGTAGGGCAGTGCGCCGCGCAGCTGATCGATATACGGGCGGGTAATGGTGTTCTGCATCCGTTTTACCTGCACCACTTCGGTAATGGTGGTGATGCCCACCTGCACCTTACCAATCACATCCACGCCTTTATCGCCAGAGGCTTTGGTGACCTCGACCTCTTCATAGCCCATCGCTTCAAGAAGCTGCGCCACAAGATGCTCGAACTTGTAGGGGTTCATGGTAGAAAGCTGTTCGCGTAGTACCTCTTTTTGCTGCTCGTTGTAGCGTTTTACCGCATCGAGCAGCGCCTTACGCGGATCCGCCTTTTTCGTTGGCAGCGCTTGTGTCAGCCACTGGCGACCTGTGTCAGTAATGCGGTAGCTCATCCCTTCTCTGGTCGCCAGCTGGCGGTCAATCAGGTTATACAGGCGCGAGTAGAGCGTGCTTTTTGCCGAGCGGTCGGAGGCAAATTTAGAATGCTGATGCAAAAACGCCAGCCATTCTGGTAGCAGATCCCCACGGCGCGACATTTCACGACCGGCAAGCAGTTCCAGCAGTTGTATCAGCCCTTCCTGGTCGTCCAGCCAGCGCAGCGTTTCGTCGTCGTCTTGCAGAAAACGTTCGCCGCGAGCGGTCGGTGCCCAGATGTCATCGGCGGTGCTTGCCATCAGATCAAACAGCGGGTAGTTGAGGAACAGGTAGCAGCCGTAGCTGTGGCGTGGGTTCAGAATATGATTGTCGGTTTGCCAGATACGTAGCGCAATTTCGGCATCTTCGCCGCTTAAGCGCTCGTTGATCCATAAATCTGGTTCTGACCAGTCGACCGGGTTTTGCGGGGTACCGGTTTGTTCAAAGATGGCGGTAATCATGCTGCGTACCGATTTCAGGGAATAGCCTGAAATGGCTTTCATCATCGCTTTAACCTGGGCGTAGGTCGGAAAAAGCGGGGTAATCACTTTGTAATTTTTCACGTTTATCCCTTAACGAGTGCAATGACAATAGCTTGCCATACCAGGTGAAAAATTCCATGGGGTGAATCATTTATCGGAATGAAAACGGCCAGTGCCGGATGGCGGCTGCGCCTTATCCGGCCTACAAGGAGCGGGATTTTCAGGCCCGGTCACATCGAGTCACCGGGCAATTCAGCAGGGGATTACTTCTTCAATCCCGCAAATGCGGCTCTTATCTCATCTTCGGGCAACTGAATGCCAATAAACACCAGCAGGCTGTGCGGCGTTTCGTCGCCCCACGGGCGGTCCCAGTCGGCGCTGTACAGGCGCTGGACGCCCTGGAACAGCAGGCGGTTGGGCTCGCCTTCAATCCACAGCATGCCTTTGTAGCGCAGCAGCTTCTCGGCGGATTCCAGCAGCAGATTTTCCATTACGCGCGACACGTCGCTGATGTTCACCGGGTAATCCAGTTCGACGACGATCGAGGAAATATCGTTTTGCTTGTCAGCGATAAAGTGGAAGCGCGGTTTGGCGCTGACCACGTTCTCTTCCAGCATAAAACCGTTGGTATCGAACAGCAGCGAAAGATCGATGTCGCCATGCGTCACGGTGTAAATCGGCGCACGGGCGTTGATGCGCGCCAGGCGCTCACGCAGTTTCTCGCTTTCACCTGCGACGTCGGTTTTGGTCAGCAGGATGCGGTCAGCATACCCGACCTGCGACTGGGCGATGGTGAACTGGTTCATCTGATCGTCAGCATGCACCGCGTCAACCAGCGCAATCACGCCGTCCAGCAGGTAGCGTTCGCAAATCACTTCATGGGAGAAAAAGGTCTGGATAATCGGGCCGGGGTCGGCCATGCCGGTGCACTCGATCACCAGACGGTCAAAATTGATAGTGCCTTTGTCGAGGTTGTCGAGCAGGTCTAACAAGGCATCTTCCAGCTCACTGGAGCGGGTACAGCAAATGCAGCCGTTGGTCAGGGTTTTAATCTGCGTGGCGCGGTCGCCGATCAGCTGATCGTCCACTGAGACTTCGCCGAATTCATTTTCGATAACGGCAATCTTGTAACCGTGCTGCTCGTTGAGAATATGGCGTAGCAGGGTGGTTTTACCCGCGCCAAG
>OKVL01001327.1_pt1 | contig 10725 bp, 16 predicted proteins | sample 1606791 | NCBI WGS metagenome assembly OKVL01 (sample SAMN03281006, study PRJEB24777) | human gut metagenome | isolation source: fecal sample PR165 from 1 month old male Malay infant, vaginally delivered...
GTCAAATAACAACCCCATAGCCTCGCAATAGCGGGGCTTTTTTATACCAGCAGTAAACCGCGCATCGCAGCGCATGACAATCCCGAGTCTTTCAGAAAGCTGAGCCTGAGAACTGCCGTATATGGTGGCGACCATCTCGGGGCGGCTTTTCTGTGCGAACAGGCTCATCTTTCTAAAAGGTAAAAACGCTATGAATAATCCGTCAGTTATTCCGGCCTTCGACTTCCGCGAAATGGTGCAAGCCAAAAACGGAGAGGTCGTCACCACTTCCAGAAAAGTTGCCAAGTACTTCGGCAAGCGACACGGCGATGTGCTCAGGAAAATCGAGCAGGTTAAGTCCGATTGCTCGAGTGAGTTTGGCCAACGCAATTTTGCGTCGGCTGATTATATCGATGAGCAGGGTAAGGTTCGCCCGATGTACAGCCTGACAAAAGATGTCTGGATCATGGTTGTGATGGGATTCACTGGGAGAACTGCTGCAGCAATCAAAGAGAGTTATATCTCAGCATTCAACTGGATGTCCGAACAACTTAGCCGACGCATGGCGATGGGCGAAGAAATGCAGCACCGCTATGCCATCAAAGAAACACGCTCGAAGCTGAAAGGCACGATCGGCAGTCGTTTAATGAACGAACGCAAGAAGGAAAAGCGCGTCCTGGCACTGGAGCATGAGCACATCATGCAGGTGACGCAGCCAGAATTGTTGATTGGCTGATCGCGACATTACAGCAGGCATTCACTGAGTGCCTGCGACAAAGCTAAATGGCATCAAGCATGCGATGATGATTGATTAATAATTGAACTATGCATGGTATAATAAGCCCCATTCATTGAAAGGTTAACCACCATGTCATTTTTCGATTATGCAATGCAGCGTGTTGGGCTTGCAGCCAATACGACTGTCATGTGCCCGATATGCGGACATAAATCCACACACTCGACCACGAAAGTACGCCAACAACAGGCGTTACTTTGCCCTAAATGTAAATCTCTGTTTGTCATTCACAGGTAGTGGGTCGCGATACAAATAACCCCAGGCCTCGCAATTGCGAGGCTTTTTTATGCGTATCACACATCCACATGTAAAAGGAAAAATACCATGAGTAACAAAATTATTACGCTATCTGGCGCTGCTAATGAAGTGCTTTATGCGCTCTTTTTCCGTGGCGCGTTGCTGTCAGGTGACCTGCCGTCTAAATCTGGTGCCGCTGAATTACGCGAGCTGGGTTTTGCTGAAACCAGGCATACAGCAACTGAATACCAGAAAGAAAATCACTTTACCTTTCTGACATCAGAAGGGCAGAAATTTGCCGTAGAACACCTGGTCAATACGCGCTTTGGTGAGCAGCAATATTGCGCTTCGATGACGCTTGGCGTTGAGATTGATACCTCTGCTGCACAAAAGGCAATCGACGAGCTGGACCAGTGCATTCGTGACACCGTCTCCTTCGAACTTATTCGCAATGGAGTGCCATTCATCAACGACGCCACTATCGCCAATGGTGCGATCCACGCAGCGGCAATCGAAACACCTCAGCCGGTGACCAATATCTACAACATCAACCTTGGTATCCAGCGCGATGAACCGGTGCAGAACAAGGTAACCATCAGCACCAATGAAATAAGTATTCATGCAAACATTGAAGAGGTTCTGCGGAATGCTCTGGCAGCCAATGAAGAGGTTGAGCGCTTGCGAGATGCTATGAAGAACGCTGCTAACGAAGGTGTACAGCAGGCTTTAGTGGCGGTAGAAAGAGATTTCAAAAGTAACGGTAAACTCCGTCGCCTTCTTGGGATTTAAATAGCAGGAGGTCATATGCGTCTCACTGTATTAGATGACGATCCCGGCAGAAAAATTAATCTCGCTCAGGAACGATACACCGTTTATCTCGACGGTGTAGAGGTTAAGCATGTCTTCACTGCTGATGATGAGAAGGGAGAAGTAATCGCAGCCGTTCCTGATGAGCGTGGTTATATGACGACAGAGAACGGTGAAGTGAAGCAGCATACGCTTTACGGTTCTGTGAGGATTGAACCATGCCAGCGTTAATCCCTCGCGCATGTCGCAAGAGAGGTTGTCCCGGTACGACTACGGATCGCTCTGGTTACTGTGAGCAGCACCGCAATGAAGGCTGGCAACAGCACCAGCAGGGTAAGAGTCGCCATGGGCGTGGCTACGGTAGTAAGTGGGATATCAAACGAGCCCGTATCCTGAAGCGTGACAACCATCTGTGTCAGAACTGCCTGCGTACTGGACGCGCTGTCGCGGCCACAACCGTTGACCATATCAAGGCTAAGGCTCATGGGGGTACCGATGATGATTCGAACCTTGAAAGCCTGTGCTGGCCTTGCCACCGCTCGAAAACAGGGCGCGAGCGCTTTAAATGATAATGATTACCATCAACGGATGTGGAGGGGAGGGGGAGGTCAAATCCCTGTAACCGGGCGCCCAAAGGACCGCCGCCTCAGTCAATTTTTTATATCCGCGAAAAATGAAATTTAACCAGGAGTAACGCTTATGGCTGGAACGGCGGGGCGTTCCGGGCGTAGACCAAAGCCAACGGCGCGCAAGGAGCTGGCCGGAAACCCCGGCAAGCGAGCTCTGAATAAAGAAGAACCTGTATTCACACCTATCAATAGCGTTGCACCTCCCGACTGGTTTATTGAAGAGGAACTCCCGCTAGCCTCCATCATGTGGGAACTGACGACCAAAGAATTATGCGGACAGGGCTTGCTCTGCGTGACTGATCTTGCGGTGCTGGAACGCTGGTGTATCGCTTATGAATTCTGGCGCAGGGCGGTAAAAAATATTGCTGTTGATGGGCTGTCCATCACCGGCGCAATGGGTGGGAAAATTAAAAACCCTGAACTTACGGCCAAAAAAGAACAGGAATCGGAAATGAGCTCTACCGGTTCAATGCTGGGGCTGGACCCCAGCAGCCGACAGCGCCTGGTCGGTCTGGCCGGGAAGAAGAACGAAAACCCATTCCTGAAGATGATTACGCCATGAGCCGAAAAGCCTATCCCAATGTTAACGCAGCAAATCAGTACGCAAGGCATGTTGTCGCCGGAAAGATTCCAGCATGCCAGCATGTTATTGATGCCTGCCAGCGACATATTGACGATTTGTCAAAATCGCAGGGAAAGAAATTTCGATACCGTTTTGATAAAGATTTTGCTGAACGCGCAGCCAGGTTTATTCAGCTTCTTCCACATACAAAGGGAGAGTGGGCATTCAAACGAATGCCGATCACGCTGGAGCCATGGCAATTATTTATTATTTGTTGCTCCTTTGGGTGGGTCCATAAAGGTACCCGACTGCGCCGGTTTAGAGAGGTTTACACAGAAATACCTCGTAAAAATGGGAAGTCAGCAATAAGCGCCGGTGTGGCGCTTTTTTGTTTTACTTGTGATGGTGAATTTGGTGCAGAAGTATACTCAGGTGCAACTACTGAAAAGCAGGCATGGGAAGTATTTCGTCCTGCGCGGCTGATGTGCAAACGCACGCCACTACTCGTTGAAGCCTTTGGAATAGAGGTTAACGCCAAAAATCTCAGCCGACCTGAAGATGGTGCCAGATTTGAACCGCTGATCGGTAATCCTGGTGACGGGCAGTCACCGCATTGCGCTATTGTTGATGAATATCACGAGCACGAAAGCGATGCGCTGTATACCACAATGATTACCGGCATGGGTGCTCGTAGACAGCCAATAATGTGGGCTATAACCACTGCGGGTTATAACATTGAGGGTCCTTGCTACGATAAGCGTCGTGAAGTTATAGAAATGCTGAACGGAACGGTGCCGAATGATGAAATTTTTGGCGTCATTTACACCGTTGATGAGGGTGATGACTGGACCGATCCTGCTGTTCTTCACAAAGCAAATCCCAATATGGGGGTGTCGGTTTACTCTGATTTCCTCTTAAGCCAACAGAACAGAGCCAAAAATAATCCCCGCATGGCCGGGATATTCAAAACGAAACACCTGAATATCTGGGTCGCTGCCCGCGCTGCATATTTCAACCTGTTAAGCTGGCGAAAATGTGAAGATAAAACTCTTACCATTGAGCAATTTGAAGGTCAGCCCTGCATTCTGTCTTTTGACCTGGCGCGCAAACTGGACATGAACTCTAAGGTTCGTTTATTTACCCGTGAAATAGACGGGAAACGGCATTACTACTGCATATCTCCGCGTTTCTACGTCCCTTATGACACGGTATACAGCAACGATGTTGACGATCACCGCACCGCTGAGCGGTACCGGAAATGGGTTGAAGCAGGGCTTATCACCATCACCGATGGGGCGGAGATTGATTATCGCGTAATACTGGAAGACGCCAAGCGTGATAATCAACAGACCCCGGTTGAACAAAGCCCCATCGATCCACATGGCGCGACAAACTTATCCCATCATCTGGCTGATGAACAGCTTAATCCGATAACGATTATCCAGAATTACACCAATATGTCGGACCCGATGAAAGAGCTTGAGGCTGCAATAGAGGCGGGGCGTTTCCATCATGACGGAAACCCGATTATGACCTGGTGTATTTCAAACGTAGTGGGTAAGAATTTGCCGGGAAATGATGATGTGGTTAGGCCGATAAAAGAGCAGAACGAAAACAAAATAGACGGTGCTGTAGCTTTAATAATGGCTATTGGTCGCGCGATGCTCAATGAAGAACGCGATTTCCTGTCTACTCTCGACCAGGATGAAGGGCTTTTAATTCTATGAAAACATTTATCACTGATGCAATCGGGTTGGCCGGGTTCGGTTCTCTCGCTGCAGGCGTCTATCTCCAGTTCGGGCTGGCACCGTCTCTGATGATGTCAGGTTTCCTGCTTCTGCTTTATGCGCTGGTGGTGGCTATGAGGGGAAAAAATGCTTCTTGATGCCTTGTTCCGTAGTGAATCTCTGGAAAATCCTGTCACCCCGATCACGGGAGAATCAGCAGAAACAGATAACATTTTTGCTCGCGACGTGTTTGTCAGCCCGGAAACGGCGATGAAACTGGCTGCTGTTTACGCCTGTATTTATGTAATTTCCTCAAATATTGCACAGATGCCGCTTCATGTGATGCGGAAAACTAATAATAAGGTTGAAGCCGCTCGCGATCATCCGGTGTTCTACCTGGTGCATGATGAACCGAATGTATGGCAGACCAGCTACAAATGGCGAGAGTTAAAACAGCGTCATATTTTAGGCTGGGGTAATGGTTATACGTGGGTAAAACGTTCCAGGCGTGGGGAGGTTTCTGGGCTTGAATGCTGTATGCCATGGGAAACGACGTTGCTTAATACTGGCGGTCGTTATACCTACGGTGTTTACAATGAGGAGGGGGCTTTTGCCATTAACCCCGACGATATGGTGCATATCCGCGCGCTGGGGAATAACCAGAAAATGGGGCTCAGTCCGATTATGCAACATGCCGAGACAATTGGTATGGGAATGAGCGGGCAAAAATACACCAGTTCATTCTTTAACGGCAATGCGCGGCCAGCGGGCATTATTTCAGTCAAGCAATCCCTGAATAAGGAAAGCTGGGGCTGGCTTAAAGAGCAGTGGCAAAAGGCGGCACAGGCGTTACGCAGCCAGGAAAACAAAACCATGCTGCTGCCTGCCGATCTGGATTACAAAGCTTTAACTGTGTCACCAATTGACGCCCAGATCATCGACATGTCTAAGCTTAACCGCTCAATGATTGCCGGGATATTCAACGTTCCTGCGCACATGATTAATGATCTCGAAAAAGCCACCTTCTCAAACATTACGCAGCAGGCCATTCAGTTTGTCCGCTACACGATCATGCCGTGGGTAACGAACTGGGAGCAGGAGCTTAACCGACGGCTGTTTACTCGTGCGGAGCTGGCGGCAGGGTATTACGTCCGGTTTAACCTGACAGGCCTGCTACGCGGAACCCCGCAGGAGCGTGCGCAATTCTACCACTTTGCGATCACTGATGGCTGGATGAGCCGCAACGAGGCGCGAGCCTTCGAAGATATGAACCCGGTAGACGGCCTGGATGAAATGCTGGTAAGCGTGAATGCGGCTAACCCGGCAGACAATTTTAAGGCACCAAAAACCGACGAGGAAAAAACCAATGAATGACCGTGAAACACGCTGCTATAGCGGGGAAGTTCGCGCGGAACAACGCACCGATGAACCCACCCGCATTCTGGGTTACGGATCGGTGTTTAACAGTCGCTCGGAACCTCTCTGGGGTTTTCGTGAAATTATCAAACCCGGTGCTTTTGACGATGTGCTGAATGATGATGTTCGCGGGCTGTTTAACCATGACCCTAATTTTATCCTTGGTCGTAGCGCTGCCGGAACGTTGTCACTGTCTGTAGATGATCGCGGTCTGCGTTACGACATTACCGCGCCGGATACGCAAACCATTCGCGACCTGGTACTAGCACCGATGCTTCGCGGTGACATTAACCAGTCGTCCTTTGCCTTTCGAGTCGCCCGTGATGGTGAGCACTGGTATGAGGACGACGAAGGGGTAGTTATTCGCGAAATATCGAAGTTTTCCCGGCTGTTTGATGTCAGTCCGGTGACCTATCCCGCATATCAGGAGGCCGATTCCGGCGTCCGATCGATGAAAGCCTGGCAGGAGGCGCGCGACAGTGGTGCGCTACATAACGCCATTAATCAACGAATGGCGCGTGAGCGCCTGCTGACTCTTCTTAACGCGTAAGGAAAAACCATGAAACTGCATGAAATGAAGCAAAAACGTAATACCATCGCCACTGATATGCGTGCTCTGCACGATAAAATTGGTGATACCACCTGGACCGAAGAGCAGCGCACTCAGTGGAACGCCGCAAAATCCGAACTGGACGCGCTTGATGAGCGTATCGCTCGTGAAGAGGAATTGCGCCGCCATGATCAGTCTTTTGTTGATGAACAGGAGCCTGAACAGCGCCAGCGTCAGGAAAGTCCTGAAATGCAGGCAGAAGTGCGCCGTGCTGCTGCATTCGATCGTCTCCTGCGCCATGGCTTCGGTGAGCTGACTGCTGAAGAACGTCAGGCCGTTAAAGAACTTCGTGCGCAGGGAACGACACCTGATGATAAAGGTGGTTATACGGTCCCTACCCAGATGCGAAATACCATCATTGATGCCATGAAAGCTTACGGCGGGATCGTGAGCGTTGCGCAAATCCTCAATACTTCAAACGGTCAGGATATTACCTGGTCCACTTCTGATGGTACTGCTGAAGAGGGGGAACTGCTTGCAGAAAACGCTGCAGCAACGGAGGGGGATGTGACATTCGGCACCGCAATCCTGGGGGCTAAAAAACTGTCATCCAAAATTATCCGCGTCTCCAATGAACTGCTGCAGGACAGCGGTGTAGATATTGAGGCATACCTGGCTGGACGTATTGCGCAGCGTATTGGTCGCGGTGAAGCCAAATATCTCGTGCAGGGTACCGGTGCTGGTACACCTCAACAACCTAAAGGGCTGGCGGCTTCAGTCACCGGGACTGTTTCTGCGGCGGCGCCCGCAGCATTCACCTGGCAGGAAATGAACAGTCTGAAACATGCGATTGATCCGGCATATCGCGGTGGTCCAAGTTTCCGCTGGGCGTTTAATGACGGCACTCTTCAGGTAATCGAAGAGATGGTGGATGATCAGAAGCGCCCTCTTTGGCTACCGGATGTTGTTGGTGGTTCCCCGGCAACCGTTCTTGGTATTCCCTATGTAATTGATCAGGCGATTGATGCTGCGGCAGCTAGTAAGAAATTCATTTTCCTTGGTGATTTCAATCGCTTCATTGTTCGCCGTGTTTCCTACATGACACTGAAGCGTCTTGTTGAGCGTTACGCAGAGTATGATCAGACCGCATTCCTGGCCTTCCATCGTTTTGATTGCGTGCTGGAAGATACAGCGGCCATCAAAGCGCTGGTGGGTAAGGCGCCGTAATCAATACTTCTGCTGTCTCCTGATGCCGCGTAAGCGGTTTTTTTATGCCCGCAGTTCGCTGCGGGCCGGGTAAAACGATGAGCGAAATGATAGAGAAGATAAGGGCTCAGTGTCGGATCGATGCTGACGATACAACGGAAGATGAAATGTTATTGCTCTACTACGGTGCCGCAAGGCGTATGGCAGAGAATTACATTAACCGAAAACTGTATGAAGATAAGGTACCTGAATCTGATCCTGATGGACTCAGTATTGCTGACGATATCCTCCTGGCATTGATGCTTCTCGTTGGGCACTGGTTTGAAAACAGAGAACCAGTCAATGTCGGAAATATTGTTACCACCTTCCCGTTTGGTTTTGAGTCTTTGCTTCAACCGTACCGATACATACCACTGTAGGGAGGGAATATGCAGGCAGGTCGATTACGCCATCGCGTTACTATCCTTAACTTTGCTTCTTTTCGCGATACGACAGGCCAGCCGGTTGAAGAGTGGCAGGAGGGAAAGACCATATGGGCGGAGGTGCTGGGCATCAGTGGCCGGGAGCAGTTGCAATCGGGTGCGGAAACGGCGCAGGCAACGATCCGGGTGTGGGTCCGTTTCCGGCGTGATGTGACTGCTGCTTCAAGATTAAAAGTGCTGACAGGTCCATTTAAAGGCGCGGTACTGAATATCATCGGTCCTCCCATACCCGACAGTAAAGCCACCAGGCTGGAAATACTCTGTAAAAATGGAGCGGAAAAATGATTGATATCAGTCTGGATTTTTCTGGCCTTGAAGCGATTTCCCGCGATCTTGAATTACTGAGCCGCGCCGAAAACAACAAAGTTCTGCGTGATGCCACTCGAGCTGGTGCTGAGGTTCTGAAAGACGAGGTGATAGTAAGAGCGCCTGAACGAACCGGAAAGCTGAAGAAAAACGTTGTGGTGCTGACGCAGCGATCGCGTAAACGCGGTGATATTTCATCCGGTGTTCATATTCGGGGTCGAAACATGCGAACGGGTAACAGCGATAATTCAATGAAAGCCTCCGATCGACGCAACGCGTTTTACTGGCGATTTGTCGAAATGGGCACAGTGAATATGCCCCCACATCCTTTTGTTCGTCCTGCGTTTGATACCCGCGAAGAACTGGCAACGCGAGTCGCTCTGAAACGCATGAACCAGGCCATTGACGAGGTGCTGAGTAAATGACGGAAGATGACCTTTATCTTTTGCTGAAGCCTCTGGCCGGAGGGCAGGTTTATCCATACGTTGCCCCACTTGGCAGTGATGGTCAGCCCTCGATATCGCCGCCCTGGGTGATTTTTTCGCTTATTTCTGATGTGGCCGCTGATGTTCTTTGTGGGCAAGCCGAATCCGGGATATCGGTCCAGGTGGATGTTTACTCACTGACTCTCAAAGAGGCGCGGAATCTTCGTGATATGGCGCTTCAGGTGGTTAAGCCACTCAATCCCACCAATATAAGCAAAACCCCTGGTTATGAACCAGAGAACCGGTATTACCGGGCGACGCTGGAATTTCAGGTCACTGTCTGACACATCCATTAACTCACAGACCCGCTACGGCGGGTTTTCTATTTTCAGGAGACAACTATGTCCTCACTGTATGAAAAATCGCAGGGTACGAAAATTCAGATCACCTCTGCGCCAGCGACATTGGATACGATTGGCGCCGCAACCTGGCTGGATTTGCACTGTACTATCAAAGAAGTCCAGTTTACTGGTGGTCAGAAGCAGGACATTGATGTCACAACTCTGTGCTCAACCGAGCAGGAAAACATTAACGGCCTGGGCGCTCAGTCAGAAATCTCTATGTCCGGTAACTTTTATGTTAACCCGGCACAGGATGCGCTGCGTGAAGCTTACGATAACGACACCACGTATGGTTTTCGGATTGTCTTCCCGTCTGGTATTGGCTTCCAGTTCCTGTCTGAAGTCCGTCAGCACACCTGGTCTTCCGGGACAAACAGCGTGGTGGCCGCAACTTTTTCGCTACGTCTGAAAGGTAAGCCGACGAAAATTGATAACGCGCTGCGTCTGACCACCGACCTGCCTGACACCAAGTCAGTTACCTCTGGTTCGGCTTTATCACTGACGGTGGTAGCTGCCGGGGGAACAGCACCTTATTCCTATGTCTGGAAGAAGGGCGGCAGCGCGGTTAGTGGACAGATGACAGCAACGTTCAACAAGGCAAACGCTGCTGCAGGTGATGCCGGTGATTACGTTTGTGAAGTTACCGATGCCTCCACACCTGCTGGGAAAGTCACCTCAGCAACCTGCGTCGTAACGGTAGCGTAATTCATCTTCTTTAATCAGGGATAAAAAATGGCTAAAAGTCTTAAAGAACTGGCGCTGTCCAGGGCGTCAGCATTTCGTCATATTGATGTAAACGTGCCGGAATGGGATGGCGTGAAAGTTGTTCTTCGTGAACCATCAGCAGAAGCATGGCTTCACTGGCAGGATGTAATTAAGCCGAGAGAGACGGAAGGCGAGTTATCTATCTCTGAACGGGCACACCGTAATCTACGCGCTGATGTTACGCTTTTTATCGATGTGCTGTTTGATGAGCATGGAGAATCGGTGTTCAGTAAGGAAGATTTTGCCGAGGTTGAATCGGTTTATGGTCCAGTCCACGCGCGTCTTCTTCGTCAGGCCCTCAACCTGACTACTGATCAAAAGGAGGCTGAGGGAAAGTAGCTCAGCCCGGAATGCGGTTTTTGATGGCGCTTGCGCTCCGCATGGGGCGCACGCTCTCAGAGCTTCGGCAGACCATGACGGCAAGCGAGCTTCTGATG
>OKVL01001338.1_pt1 | contig 10667 bp, 9 predicted proteins | sample 1606791 | NCBI WGS metagenome assembly OKVL01 (sample SAMN03281006, study PRJEB24777) | human gut metagenome | isolation source: fecal sample PR165 from 1 month old male Malay infant, vaginally delivered...
CGGTACCGACGCCGGAGATGAAGACATCCACCTGACCGTCGGTGTCTTCCCAGATTTCCGGACCGGTGGTCTTTTCGTGGATTTCCGGGTTAGCCGGGTTGCTGAACTGCTGCAGCAGCAGGAATTTTTCCGGATCGCTGGCCACAATTTCTTCCGCTTTTTGGATCGCGCCTTTCATCCCTTTTGCGCCTTCGGTCAGCACCAGATTCGCGCCCAGCGCTTTTAACAGCTTGCGGCGCTCAATGCTCATGGTTTCCGGCATGGTTAACGTCAGTTTGTAACCACGAGCGGCGGCTACGTAGGCCAGCGCGATGCCGGTATTGCCGCTGGTCGGTTCTACCAGTTCAACACCCGGTTTCAGTACACCACGTTTTTCGGCATCCCAAATCATATTGGCACCGATACGGCATTTGACGCTAAAGCTCGGGTTACGAGATTCCACCTTCGCCAGAATGCGTCCGTTACCGATACGGTTCAGTCGAACCAGCGGCGTATGACCGATAGTCAGCGAGTTGTCTTCAAAAATCTTACTCATGGCCTGTCCTTAACTGTATGAAATTGGGATACCGCTTCAGCATACCTGTTGAGAAAGTATGGGGAAGTAAGGAAATCGCATATCTATATGCTGATGGGAAATAATGCCTTGCAGTATGGAATAAGAGCGGACATAAGCCAGCCCGCTTTTACACATTTTTGCATTACTTCCATAACGCATGCTTAGCACGATAGCAGTCTACCCACATCGCCGTGGCGCCACAAACCGCAACCGGCATAATGAACAGATTGAGTACCGGGATCATGGTGAACAGACTGGTCAACGCGCCAAACTGCATATTGGTCACCTTACGCGTGCGCAGCGCGACGCGCATCTCCTTAAAAGGCACCTTGTGGTTATCAAACGGATAATCACAGTACTGAATGGCCAGCATCCACGCGCTGAACAGGAACCACAGCACTGGGGCGACGGTCTGTCCAATGCCCGGAATAAAATAGAGGATCAGCAACACGAAGGCGCGCGGGAGATACCACGCCAGCTTTTGCCATTCACGTTTCATAATGCGAGGAACGTCTTTCATGATGCCGAGAACGCCAGTGTCGGGTGGCGTTGCGCCCGTTAAGCGCGCTTCAAGTTGCTCCGCCAACAAACCGTTAAACGGTGCGGCAATCCAGTTGGCGACGGTGGAGAACAGGTAGCCGAACACTAACAGTACGGAAATGGTAACGATCGGCCACAGCAAATAGCTGAGCCATTGAAGCCAGTCAGGTACGTGGCTCATCAGCGCAGGGATCCAGCTATCGAGTTGGCTAAATAACCACCAGAATGCGCCGCCCATCAACAGGATATTCACCAGTAAAGGCAGAATAACAAAACGACGAATGCCCGGTTGGGAGATGAGCTTCCATCCCTGAGAAAAGTAATAAAGGCCGCTGCGAGGTACAACTGCAGATGATGAAACCATGGTCAGGACATACTCCTTGTTATATAAGCTCTGGTAAACCTGGCGTATCTTACCGGGTTGTTGAGCGTTAAGCTGTTCGGAAATGTTCGAAAAAACAGCAAAAAGCACAATTTTGTTCATCTTTATGCCGTGAAAGCCAAGAGTGCACTTGCACTTGGCGTAATCGACAAATACTCTTAGTGAGTAAATGTTTGCCGTGGTGGCAAGGTGTTAGAACAACAGAGAATATAATGATGCAGGATTTGCGTCTGATATTAATCATTGTTGGCGCGATCGCCATAATCGCTTTACTGGTACATGGTTTTTGGACTAGCCGTAAAGAGCGGTCTTCTATATTCCGCGATCGCCCACTGAAACGCATGAAGTCTAAACGTGAAGACGAGGATTCGTTCGACGACAACGCCGAGGAAGACGAAGGCGTGGGCGAAGTTCGCGTTCATCGTGTGAATCATGCTCCCGGTAACGCGCAGGAACATGGTGTTCCTCCTCAGTCGCCGCAACACCAGTACCAGCCGCCTTATGCGTCTGCTCAGCCGCGTCAAACCGCGCAGCAGCCTGCACAAGCGCCGGTACCGCCGCCGCATGTTCAGCAGCCGCCTCAGCCTGTTCAACCGCAGCAGCCTGTGCAACATCAGCCTGTTCAGCCGCAACCGGTGCAACAGCCGGTACAGCATCAGCCCGTTGCTCCGCAGGTTCAGCAGCCCGTGCAGCAGGCTCCGCAACCTGCGCCGCAGACCTTCCAGCCAGCAGAGCCTGTCGTTGAACACCAACCGCAGCCTGAGCCGGTCGTTGAAGAAGCGCCTGTTGCCGAAAAACCGCAGCGTAAAGAAGCGGTCATTATTATGAACGTCGCGGCTCACCATGGTAGCGAACTCAACGGTGATGTGCTGCTCAACAGCATTCAGCAAGCCGGTTTTAAATTTGGCGATATGAATATTTTCCATCGTCATCTGAGCCCGGATGGCAGCGGTCCGTCGCTGTTCAGTCTTGCCAACATGGTTAATCCTGGTACCTTTGACCCGGAGATGACGGGCGACTTCAGCACGCCTGGCGTGACTATTTTTATGCAGGTTCCGTCCTACGGGGACGAGCTGCAAAACTTTAAGCTGATGCTGCAGTCCGCGCAGCACATTGCTGATGAAGTTGGCGGTGTGGTGCTCGACGATCAACGTCGTATGATGACGCCGCAGAAACTGCGCGAGTATCAGGACCGCATCCGCGAAGTTAAAGAATCTCACGCCTGATTTTCTTCTGGCGTGACATTTCCTTGCTAAACCCCCGCCTGTCGGGGGTTTTTTATCATTGATGGTGCGATATGGAATCAATCGAACAACAACTGACAGAACTGCGAACCACGCTTCGCCATCATGAGTATCTCTACCATGTGATGGACGCGCCGGAAATTCCCGATGCGGAATATGATCGCCTGATGCGTGAACTGCGCGAGCTGGAAGCGCAGCATCCGGACCTTGTTACCCCCGACTCGCCAACCCAACGCGTTGGCGCCGCGCCGTTGTCGGCGTTCAGCCAGATTCGCCATGAAGTGCCGATGCTGTCGCTGGATAACGTGTTTGATGAGGAGAGTTTTCTCGCCTTCAACAAGCGCGTGCAGGACCGACTGAAGAGCACCGATAAGCTGACCTGGTGCTGTGAACTGAAACTGGACGGCCTGGCGGTCAGTATCCTGTATGAAAACGGCGTACTGGTAAGCGCCGCAACGCGCGGTGATGGCACCACGGGGGAGGATATTACCTCTAACGTGCGCACTATCCGCGCGATCCCGTTAAAACTGCGTGGCGATAATATTCCCACGCGTCTGGAAGTGCGCGGGGAAGTGTTCCTGCCACAGGCCGGATTTGAAAAAATTAATGAAGAAGCCCGCCGCACCGGCAATAAAGTGTTTGCTAATCCGCGCAACGCCGCCGCCGGGTCATTACGCCAGCTTGATCCCCGTATCACGGCGAAGCGACCGCTTACTTTCTTCTGCTATGGCGTTGGTGTGCTGGAAGGCGGCGCGCTGCCTGATACTCACCTCGGCCGTCTGCTGCAATTTAAAGAGTGGGGACTGCCGGTAAGCGACAGGGTAGCGCTGTGTGACTCGCCGGAGGAAGTACTCGCTTACTATCATAAGGTTGAAGAAGACCGACCGACGTTGGGCTTCGATATCGACGGCGTGGTGATTAAAGTCAACTCCATGGCGTTGCAGGAGCAACTGGGCTTTGTCGCTCGCGCGCCGCGCTGGGCGGTGGCCTTTAAGTTTCCGGCGCAGGAGCAGATGACCTTTGTTCGCGATGTTGAGTTTCAGGTCGGACGTACCGGGGCGATTACGCCCGTTGCTCGCCTTGAGCCGGTTCAGGTTGCCGGGGTTCTGGTCAGTAACGCCACTCTGCATAATGCCGATGAAATCGATCGTCTGGGGTTGCGTATTGGCGATAAAGTCGTTATTCGCCGGGCGGGCGATGTAATCCCGCAGGTGGTTAACGTGGTGCTTTCCGAGCGCCCGGAAGAGACGCGTGAAATCGTGTTTCCACAGCACTGTCCGGTGTGTGGGTCTGATGTTGAACGTGTGGAAGGCGAAGCGGTCGCTCGCTGTACCGGCGGCCTGATTTGCGGCGCCCAGCGTAAGGAATCGTTGAAACACTTTGTTTCCCGCCGCGCGCTCGATGTTGACGGTATGGGCGACAAAATTATCGATCAATTGGTGGAGAAAGAGTATGTCCATACGCCAGCAGATCTCTTCACCCTGACGGCAGGCAAGCTCACCGGACTCGATCGGATGGGGCCAAAGTCGGCGCAAAACGTGGTGAATGCGCTGGAAAAATCGAAAGAAACGACGTTTGCCCGTTTCCTCTACGCGCTGGGCATTCGTGAAGTCGGCGAGGCCACTGCCGCAGGTCTGGCGGCGTATTTCGGCACTCTGGATGCGCTGGAAGCGGCCTCTGTTGAAGAGCTGCAAAAAGTGCCGGATGTCGGCATTGTGGTGGCGACGCACGTGTTTAATTTCTTTGCCGAAGAGAGCAACCGCGAGGTGATAGGCCAGTTACTGGCGCAGGGCATTCACTGGCCCGCGCCGGTGGTTATCAACGCTGAGGAAATCGACAGCCCGTTCGCGGGCAAAACGGTGGTGCTGACCGGAAGCCTGAGCCTGATGTCGCGTGATGACGCCAAAGCACGATTAACCGAACTGGGCGCAAAAGTGGCCGGTAGCGTGTCGAAGAAAACCGATCTGGTGATTGCCGGCGAAGCGGCGGGTTCGAAACTGGCAAAAGCGCAGGAACTGGGTATTACCGTGATTGATGAAGCTGAAATGATCCGCTTACTGGGTGCCTGAGATGGAAAAAGAGCAGCTGGTTGAAATCGCCAACACCGTGATGCCCTTTGGCAAATATAAGGGGCGTCGGCTGATTGATGTCCCGGAAGAGTATCTGCTGTGGTTTGCCCGTAAGGATGAATTCCCGGCGGGTAAACTGGGCGAGCTGATGCAAATCACGCTGCTGATTAAAACTGAGGGGCTGACGCAACTGGTACAGCCCCTGAAACGCCCGCTTTAAGCCTTTGCGGCGCGGCTTTTCTGCTGCGCCTGCAATGCGTCCGTCTGTTGCTTGTAGCGACGAGCCAGCACGGCGCAGACCATCAGCTGAATTTGATGGAAGATCATCAAAGGCAGCACCATCATGCCAATCACCGAAGTCGGAAACAGAATATTTGCCATTGGGATCCCATTCGCCAGGCTCTTTTTCGAACCGCAGAAGACAATGGTGATTTCATCGGCTTTATTGAAGCCGCATTTCCGGGCAACAAAGACGTTTATGCCAATCACAATGGCCAGCAGAACGATGCTGACCACGCAGATAAACAGCAGTGAGCCGATTCCCACTTTGTGCCAGATCCCGTTAACCACGGCTTCGCTAAAGGCAGAGTACACCACCAGTAAAATGGAGGATTGGTCCGTTTTGGCGATCCACTTTTTATGTCGTGATACCCAGTTACCAATCCATGGACGTGAAAGATGTCCCAACACGAACGGCAGCAGCAGTTGCAGCATAATTTTCCCCACCTGCTCCAGGCTGCCTTCCGCGCCGTGCATATTCATCACCAGGCCTACCAGCAGCGGTGAAAGGAAAATACCCAGCAGGCTGGAGGCCGAAGCGGAGCACACGGCGGCGGCGACGTTACCTCCCGCCAGCGATGTAAAGGCGATGGCCGACTGCACCGTGGCCGGCAAAATACACAGATACAGGAAACCGGTATACAGCATCGGGTCAACATTAACCGGTGCCCACCATGCGAACAGAACACCCAATACCGGGAAGACGACGAAAGTGCTGCACATGACCCATAGATGCAAACGCCAATGGCTACCGCCGGCAATAATGGCCTCACGCGACAGCTTTGCCCCGTGCATAAAAAACAGCAGGGCAATGGCGGCGGTGGTTAAGCCTTCAAAAAAAGTGACAAAACCGCCCTCGGCCGGGAAAAAGGAAGCCAGTAAAACGACGGTAATTAGCGTTATCGTGAACGGATCAAGAATACGAAATAGTTTCATAAAAGCTCCTGAAATTCGGTAGGAACATTTTGCGTTTTTCCGTTTGAGAAATAAAATTGATTTATTGCATCCATATATGAATAGAATAGATGAATTACTCTCTGCGTCAGCTCCGTATCTTTGTTACCGTCGCTCAGGCTAAAAGTTTTAGCCGGGCGGGGGATATCATTGGCTTAAGCCAGTCGGCGGTCAGCCATAGCGTTAAAGAGCTGGAAGGGCAGACGGGCGTCCGGTTATTAGATAGAACAACACGAGAAGTGGTACTGACAGAAGCCGGGCATCAGTTGGCGGCACGACTGGAGCGTATTCTGGATGAACTGCACAGCACCCTGCGTGAAGCAGGCCAGGTGGGGACGCAGTTAACCGGAACGGTGCGCGTTGCCGCCAGCCAGACGATCTCCGCACACCTGATTCCACAGTGTATTGCCCAGAGTAATCAGCTTTATCCTGCGATCGATTTTGTGCTGCACGACAGGCCACAGCAGTGGGTGCTGGAAAGCATTCGCCAGGGAGAAGTCGATTTTGGCATTGTGATTGATCCTGGTGCTGTGACCGATCTGCAGTGTGAAGCCGTACTGTCCGAACCTTTCCTGTTGCTGTGTCGGCAGGATCATCCGTTAGCCCAGCGGGAATGGGTCAACTGGCAGGATCTCTATCATGAGCGTCTGGTGCTACAGGATTACGCTTCCGGCAGTCGACCGCTGATCGATGCGGCGCTGGCCCACTTTTCGATTGATGCCAATATTGTTCAGGAGATTGGTCACCCGGCCACGTTGTTTCCGATGGTGGAGGCGGGCATTGGTATCAGCGTACTGCCCGCGCTGGCGCTCCCCTTACCGCAGGGTAGCCATTTACAGGTTAAGCGTCTGACGCCGGTGGTTGAACGACAATTGATGCTGGCGCGACGTAAAAACCGTTCTTTATCTACCGCGGCTCAGGCGTTGTGGGACGTGGTGCGCATGCAGGCCAGTGAGTTAACTGCTGGTCGCGCAAGCGATCCGCTGTATAAGATATAAACCGCCCCATGCCATTTCTGGCAGAAAAATAATGTGAATTCAAACCAGTTTAGCGTACCTCATCGATACCGATTTACTATCGCTTGTCGGGATAAACGGTATTGGTAATCGATTGCGTAGTCCCGCTATAACAGTGTGGTACGCGACGTTATTTTCGATTACTCAGTATTAAGGATATCTCATGAGCCACTCTCTTTTCTCGCAAAATCCCTGGTACAGCGCCGATATTATTCGTGGCTATAAGCTGGATTTCACTCCTCGCGTCGCTTTTATTCTTGGCTCAGGCCTGGGCGCGTTGGCGGATCAAATTGAGGATGCGGTGGCCATTTCTTACGAGAAACTTCCCGGGTTCCCGGTGAGCACCGTTCACGGTCATGCCGGTGAACTGGTGTTGGGAAATCTGGCAGGTATTCCGGTGGCCTGTATGAAAGGGCGTGGACATTTCTATGAAGGGCGCGGTATGACGGTGATGACCGATGCCATTCGCACACTGAAGCTGCTGGGCTGTGAACTGTTATTTTGTACCAACGCCGCAGGCTCCCTCCGCCCTGAAGTTGGGCCGGGTAGTCTGGTTGCGCTTAGCGATCACATCAATACGATGCCAGGTACACCGATGGTGGGACTTAACGATGAGCGTTTTGGCGAGCGATTCTTTTCGCTGGCGAATGCCTATGATGCTGACTATCGTGCAATCCTGCAAACCGTTGCCGCAGAAGAAGGTTTCCCGCTGAGCGAAGGCGTATTTGTCTCTTATCCGGGACCAAACTTTGAAACCGCGGCAGAAATTCGCATGATGCAAATCATTGGTGGCGATGTCGTGGGGATGTCGGTGGTGCCTGAAGTTATCTCTGCCCGCCATTGCGGTCTGAAAGTGGTTGCGGTCGCAGCTATCACTAACCTGGCGGAAGGTTTGGGCGATGTGAAATTATCTCACGCGCAGACGCTGGCGGCAGCGGAACTCTCCCGGCAGAACTTTATCAATCTGATCTGCGGCTTTTTGCGCAAACTGGCCTGAATAATTAAAAATTGACCCCGCTTGCGGGATCTTACTTTTTTGGCAAGGAACGGAAAAATGGGTATCGCATCTCGCTTAAAGCTCATGTCGTTTTTGCAATATTTCATCTGGGGGAGCTGGCTGGTTACCCTGGGTTCTTACATGATTAATACCCTGGATTTTACCGGCGCGAATGTGGGTATGGTCTACAGTTCGAAAGGGCTGGCAGCGATTATCATGCCGGGCATAATGGGGATCATTGCCGATAAATGGCTACGCGCCGAACGCGCCTACATGCTTTGTCATCTTGTCTGCGCGGGTGTGTTGCTATATGCCACTACCGTTACCGATCCGCAGACCATGTTCTGGGTGATGTTGGTTAACGCGATGGCATATATGCCGACGATTGCGTTATCGAACAGTGTTTCCTACTCGTGTCTGGCGCAATCGGGTCAGGACCCGGTCACCGCTTTTCCACCCATTCGCGTGTTTGGCACTATCGGCTTTATCGTGGCCATGTGGACGGTGAGTCTGATGGGACTGGAACTGAGCAGTGCGCAACTGTATATCGCTTCTGGCGCATCGTTGCTGCTGGCTCTGTATGCGCTGACGTTGCCGAAAATTCCGGTTGCCGAGAAGAAAGCGAACACAACGCTTGCCAGCAAGCTTGGGCTGGATGCTTTTGTCTTGTTTAAAAATCCACGTATGGCAATCTTCTTTTTGTTTGCGATGATGTTGGGGGCGGTACTGCAAATTACTAATGTCTTTGGCAATCCGTTCCTGCATGATTTTGCTCGTAATCCTGAGTTTGCCGACAGTTTTGTGGTGAAGTATCCCTCTATCTTGCTTTCAGTTTCACAGATGGCGGAAGTGGGCTTTATCCTGACTATCCCGTTCTTCCTCAAACGCTTTGGTATTAAAACGGTAATGCTGATGAGCATGCTGGCGTGGACGCTGCGCTTTGGTTTTTTTGCCTTTGGCGATCCGTCCCCGGTCGGCTTTGTGATGCTGCTGATGTCGATGATTGTCTATGGTTGCGCGTTTGATTTCTTCAATATTTCAGGATCGGTGTTTGTAGAGCAGGAAGTGAGTTCTAACATTCGCGCCAGTGCGCAGGGGCTGTTTATGACGATGGTCAATGGCGTGGGCGCTTGGGTTGGCTCAATCCTGAGCGGGATGGCGGTAGATTACTTCTCTGTCGATGGCGTTAAGGACTGGCAGACTATCTGGTTAGTCTTTGCCGCGTATGCGTTAGCGCTTGCGGTTATCTTTGCGTTGTTCTTCAAATATAAACATGACCCTGAACGACGGGTGCAGAAATCACTGGCACATTAACGGCGGGGCCTGCTACCCGCTGTTTTATGTTCTGTGCTGCGATGTGGTAACTTTGCGCATTATCCTTTGTCCTCAGGAGCGCATTATCCATGGAACGCACGCACCGTATCGATCTGAAGTTACTGCGTTATTTTCTTGCTGTCGCAGAAGAACTGCATTTTGGACGCGCTGCTGCTCGCCTGAATATGTCGCAACCGCCGCTCAGTACGCATATTAAAGAGCTGGAACAACAACTCGGCACTTTGCTGTTTATCCGACATTCCCGCAGTGTAGCCTTAACACATGCCGGAAAAATTTTGATGGAAGAGTCGCGCCGATTGCTATCCAGTGCAACTCAGGCGCTGGCGAGAGTAGAGCAAATTGGTCGCGGCGACGCAGGGCGGATTGAGCTGGGTGTTATCGGTACGGCGATGTGGGGAAAAATGCGTCCAGTGATGCGGCGTTTCTTAAAAGATAACCCTAACGTTGAGGTGCTGTTTCGCGAGAATATGCCTGCCATGCAGATGACGATGCTGGAGCGACGTGAGCTGGATGCGGGAATTTGGCGGATGGCCACTGAGCCTTCGCCTGGATTTACCAGCCTGCGTTTGCATGAATCCTCTTTCCTGGTGGCAATGCCAGAAGAGCATCCCCTGGCAGAACTTGCCGCGATACCATTGGAAGCGTTGCGGAACGAATATTTTGTCACGATGCCGTCCATTCATACCGACTGGGCATTTTTACAGCGCGTTTGCCAAAGCGCCGGAATTTCACCAATGATTATTCGCGAGCTGAAGGAGCCGCAAACGGTGTTGGCGATGATCAGTATGGGGGTTGGAATTACGTTGATTGCAGACAGTTATGCGCAAATGAGCTGGCCGGGTGTGGTGTTCCGTCCGTTAGAGGAACGTATTCCGGCGGATTTGTATATTGTGTATGACCAGCAGCAGGCAACGCCCGCGCTGGAGAAACTGGTGGCGGCGTTGATGGTATGATGTCTGCGCCGGATGGCGACTAACGTCTTATCCGGCCTACGCGTGCGGTATTGCCTGTAGGCCTGATAAGCGCAGCGCATCAGGTAAGCAGATTCGAATTTTTCATATCGCAGATAGCAAAAAGGCGCCGCCAGCGCCCTCTTTTACATTGGTGGGTCGTGCAGGATGACTTGCTTCGCTCGCCCTTCGGGCCGTCGCCGTAAACGGCTCCGTTGTCTCACTACGTTCGACCCGAACCTGCTGCAGGTTCGAATCGTTGAATTTTGCGCATAGCAAAAAGGCGCCTTTAGGGCGCCTTTTTACATTGGTGGGTCGTGCAGGATTCGAACCTGCGACCAATTG
>OKVL01001344.1_pt1 | contig 10586 bp, 7 predicted proteins | sample 1606791 | NCBI WGS metagenome assembly OKVL01 (sample SAMN03281006, study PRJEB24777) | human gut metagenome | isolation source: fecal sample PR165 from 1 month old male Malay infant, vaginally delivered...
ATTTTGTGATGCATATTGCTTTTGGTCATTATCTGCGCAGTGAATGGTGTTATACTGTGCAGGTTTTGAACACAAGCGAGGATGATATGTCTACCCAATTAGACCCGGCCCAACTGGCAATAGAGTTTTTACGTCGTGATAAAACCGATCTTTCACCGGCTCAGTACCTGAAAAGACTGAAACAGCTTGAGCTGGAGTTTGCGGATTTATTGACGCTCTCTTCAACAGAACTGAAAGAAGAGATCTATTTTGCCTGGCGCATGGGCGTTCATTGATTCCGGTATGCTTATTGTAATGTAACCCCGACATGCGTTCGGGGTTATTTTTGGCGTTAAATCTTGTTTACCACTTCATCTCACCGCTATTGACCTTCGCGCTTAGCTCCAGAGAGCTGGCGTCCGCCAGGCCTGGCCATGCCGCCGTCATGGTTTTAATCACGTAAGCTGAACCTTTATTCGCGCTTAACGCCTGCTCAAATGACTGCAAATAGTCCCGGGTGAAGCGAATCGCTTTATCGCCTGTCGGGCGTTCGCCAATGTAATGCCCCGGAACCACCTGAGCGGGCTGTAAGTTCTGCATCTCGCTTAACACATTGCGCCACGCGGAACGCTGTTCAGCAGACTGCGTATCCGCCGTCCAGACATGAATACCCGAAGCCACGCCAGTACCGCCAATGATTGCGCGGTTCGCCGGGATCCAGACATACGCCGCATAATCGTTGGGATGGCGAAGTTCCAGCATTTCGCCATCAACCGTGAAACGCGTTTGTGTGGTGGCTTGCGGCACGGTGAGTGATGTTGGCGCGCCGTCCTTCATTTGCGGGCCCCAGAACTGCAGTTTGGCCTCTTTCGTGGCGCGGATATGCTCAACCACATGCGGTGTTGCCAGCACTTTTACCTGTGGGAAGGCGTTGACGAGGGGCTGCAGACCGAAATAGAAATCCGGATCGCCGGAGGTGATTACGATGGCTTTCAGCGTTTTACCGCTGGCGTGAATCATCTGTACCAGTTGTTCGCCATCTTTGGTGCTGAACTGCGCATCAAACAAAATCGCTTCTTTCGGTCCTGAAACCAGCGTCGAGGAGACTGGGAAAATAGCCTTATCCTGCGGGTTGTAGACGTCCAGCTGGAGCGGGGCGGCAAAGAGTGAAGAGGAGAACAGGGGTAACAGCAGTGCCAGAGTTTTAACATTCATACCAGGTAACCTTGTGCAGGAAATTGTCTTTTGATAGTTCGCGTATTTTAAGGATATTTGCATCTGTTAGAATTCCTGTATCAGGGTATGCTGAGTTTCTTAAAACGATCGGATGGGATGCAATGGACAGAGTAATGGCGGCAACGGTATTCAACCATATCTGTGATTTGGGCAGCTTAAGTGCCGCCGCGCGAGCGCTGGGGCTTTCCAGACCGATGGTTAGTCGTTACCTCGACGAAATGGAAAAATGGGCGGGGGCAAGGCTTATCCATCGGTCGTCGCGTCGCCTGACGATCACGCCAGCCGGAGAAGAAGCGTTAGTGAAAACGCGTTCTCTGGCGCAACTTTCGCTGGATATTGCTGCCGCCAGTGCCGCGCAAATACCTTCCGGTACGCTACGTGTCGCTTGCGCGCACTATACCGCGATGCATATTCTTGCTCCGGTGCTGCCCACTTTTCTGGTGCGGTATCCGCAACTGCGCATTGAGGTTGAGATTAATAATCAACCGGTAAGTCTGGTCGGGGAACGCATCGATGTGGCGATCCGCATTACGGATACCCCCGAGCCTGGGACCATCGCCCGTCGATTGGGGGACTGTGAATCCGTGCTGTGTGCGTCTGTCGATTATCTGCATCAACATGGCACTCCTGAAACGCTCGACGATCTTACGCAGCATAACTGCCTCTATTACAGCGGCTTTGCCGGAAAATCCTGGCACTTTCTCGATGTACAAGGGCAGACGGTTTCTGTTGCGATCAAAGGGAATTTGAGCGCCGGGATCTCTTCGCTGCTCTGTGAGTCGGCGCTGGCGGGTATGGGCATTGCGCTGGTACCGGAGCCGGAAGCGCGAGAAGGGTTGGCGCAGGGAAAGTTAGTTCGGTTACTGCCAGAGCTACAGCCTAAACGCCTGCCAATATACGGGTTGTATCTTTCTCGTGAGCATCAGCCTGCGGGGTTACGCTTGTTGTTAGACGAAATTAGTGAAACAACGCGCGAATTATGTCATTGACTGCGCTCAAAAAACAATCAAACCGCAATTTGTGTTAAACAAAACTTATCCGGGAGTGAGATTATTCTTATGCCCCTTCAAGAGCTAAGCCATTACGAGTGCCGGAGATAAGCGCCGGATGGGGCCGGAACCCTTAAGCCTGCCAGCAAGCAGACTTAAGGGTTTTTTGTTATTTGCACTGTTCCGCATAATAATGCATTGCTGCTGAGACTGTAAGCGCTTAATTTCTATGTGCCTTTAACGATGATAATTGGACTGTCTGCCACAATGAAAATAGTTTGTTCTTGACTCTAAAATAAAAGTGTAAGCGAGATGGATATTATTCCTTTCTAAGTTAAATTCACATTTAATTTTACTGAGTCTGGCATAAACTATCTTTGCATTCAAACCACTTAGTTCAGATATTTCAGAAAATGAATAACCCTGACACAAATGCTCAAGAATAAAAAAATCCTTATTTGTCAGAGGCTTTGAAGCGTAATGATGCTCCAGTTCTGGAATGCTGGCTACAGACCACTTAGTATACGCCTTTGCTTTTTTTAGAATATCCACCCAGTTTAATATTGATTCTGTCGGTGTAATGCATAGTATGCTGAATTTACGCAGAAAATCTGCTGTCTGTTTATTGCATATAGCTATTATTTTCTGCGGTTCATCTAATGTAATCCGCATGTAATTTTTTATTTTATTTAATAGTAAGATTGGATGTGGGTTTTCGATGAGATCGAAAATATGAATGACCTCATCGGGTTGTGAAGTTTCAAATATTTCATCAATGAGGCCCAAAACCCCCTGCCGGGTATAGGCACAGTAAGTATGTATATGAAATCCCATAGTGTTTATCCTTTTTCTTTAGGAATCCATTCAATAAGTATTCCATTTTTAATATCTAGTTGGCCATTATCTCTGTAATGGTTTACGACACGCATTATTGTACTTTTTGAATACTTTGTTCTTTCCTGAAGAAATTTATAAACAGAGATTGATTTTCTAAACTCTGGTGGGAGCATACTAAGAACGGTAATCAGCTCTCCGATTGCCACTTTAACTGATGCGCCATTGAGGTTGGCATCTCTGCGCCATATGGCTTGAGATTTATACTTTTCAACTATCCACAATTCTTTGAATAAATTGAACTTTTCCACTAAATTCAATGCGGTTTCTTTTTTAATCCGATATGCTACTGAATGAGCCCGTATCTCACCATAAAAGTACGCTTCACTTTCAGGATGGTCGGTCCCGCTCATAATATAGGGCGCAAGCGCAGTACAGAATACCAGGTCGTCCATTGTTCTCCTGATATCCATCGCTCCTTCAGTCAGAAAGACGAAGTCAGTATTATTCGGCTTAACGCCTAAAGTACGCTCAATTCCAATTTCGCTTTTTATTATGATACGCGCGGCACCGGATGATAACCATTTGGAGATAATTAACTTCATTTCATCATTTGGCTTCATCATACGCAGGATTCTCATCATAAAAGTGGAATTTTAGTATCAATGTTCAATGAGCACTCACGATGTAAGTATATTCACATGGGGAATACTTTCCTTGCAATATGGGAAAATAATTAATTCTACATTGAAACGGTACCTTAATGAAATTAAATGAAATTATTATGTAATATAAGGTCGTTTTGTGGTTCAAGCATTTGTAATGGCCCGTTTTTTTGATATTTTAATCTTGGTTTTGCGTTTGCGTCTGGTTTAATGTTCTGCCCTCTATCTATTTTATGAATTATATATCCACAGGGGGCTTATGTGTTCTATTCCTGATTGTGTCATTTGAATCTTCTCTTTACATAAATTTACATAACGAGAGGGGCGAGAGGCAATTCGTTAAGCGAGAAATAATTTATTCCGTTATTAAATCGGGAGTTACGTTGCAATGCGCCGTAATGCCTGCAGAATTTCAAACGTATTACTTATTGACGACGATCCTGTTCGCGACTGCATAGTTTTAAACAGGAATGTGCGGTTAGCGGTGGGCTGGGGAATTTCATATATATCAAGTGGTTAATATATACCTGGTCTGCCGGTCAAAGAAATGTTAGTTACGGTATCTGTTATGTATGTCAGGACAAGATAAAAACGAAAACAGGACGACAAGGATAAGGATGTAAAGGAAAGTAATAGATATAAAACAACAAGATATTAAATCTGAACCTATTTGCCGCATTAAAAAGTTTAGGATTTTTCATGCTGGTTGGAAATTGATAGCTTTAATAACCAGGGTATACTCGTGGCGTAAAACTGTGTAACTTGATGTTTCTAAATCATGGGGCTATACATAACTTAGTTATGCCATGAGCTATTACTATTCTCCAGGATCGTTCAAGTAATTACACCTCTTAAGAAAATGAACTTCACTGCAAACGTAGTGGGGTTTTAGAGATATGGGAATTAAGGAGCGTCGATGTCTTGCTTAAACACCAGGTTATCAAAAGTATCAATAATGATTGGTCTTCTATTCTCAACATCAACTGAGATCGCTAAGGCGCAAACGATAGCCGATAACACATCAACTAATGTGCCTGCAGGCTATTCATCGTCAAGCAGTACTTCTGATACTCCAGAGTTATTTGCTTTGAATGCAGGAACAATTACTTCGCCTGGGGCATTAAATATTGTCACGACCGGAGGTAACTCTGAGGGCGTTCTTGCTCAATCTGGCGGGACGGTTAATCTCAACGGCGTTTCAACTATTACGACTTCTGGCGGCGATTCATCCGGAATTAAAGTGGATGGTACAGGTTCTTCGGTAACAAGCCAGGGGGACCTTAACATCACAGCAAATGGAAGTTCGTATGGAATATATGCCTTAAACGGCGGCAAAGTTGATGTTTCCGCCGGGACGTTAAACGTAACGGCTAACAACGATGCATCTGCCAATGGCCCATATAGCGCAATAGAAGCTAGCGGAAACGGAACCAGTGTAATTGTTAATGCCGGAGGCTTGATTCAGACATCCTCTCTTTTACCTTCTGGTGGAGGAGTCAATTCGTCTGCAGTGAATGCATCAAATGGGGCCAGTATCGAGCTTAATGGCACCTCATCCTCTAAATTAAATATTAAAACCGTTGGCGATATTGCGCATGGTATCTCAATGGATGCTAACGGAGTGGGGACTTCCGTCCATGGAAGCAACTTAGCTATCTCCACATCGGGTGCAAATGCAAATGGGGTATTTGTTGGGGATGATTTTTTACTTAGTGACTCGACCGTAACGACCTCCGGGACAGATGCCGATGGTATTAAGTTCCTCGGCAGCAATAGTGCAGGTGTGATACAAAATTCATCCATTACGACCAGTGGGGCGACTGCAAACGGTATTTCAGTTATCGCTGGCGGTGATTCACAGCTCAATGGAGTTTCAATCAACACGACAGGCGACGAATCTTTTGGCATCTATGCCACGAGTTCAGGCAACGTTAGCTCACAGGGGCTGTTAAGTGTTAATTCCACCGGAAGTGGTTCTTCAGCGATAGTTGCTCAAGATAATAGTAACGTTGACGTTCGCGATCGGTTCAATATTGTGAGTACTGGCGATGATGCTTCTGCTATATCTGCTACAGACAGCAGTACAATCACATTGTCAGGTACTGGCACCATCGAAAAGAATTCATCATCATCCATCTTCACAACATCTGCGATTTATGCTGCATCCGCAAGCAGTGTCTCAATCCAGGGTACAGATGCCATAAATATCAACACGACAGGTGCGAACATTCATGGCACCTATGTAGATGGCAGCGGTGATTTGAATAATCCGACAAGCATCTCGCTCACCAATACTAACATTTCAACTGCTGGAGTGGGTGCGCTTGGTGCATACGCGATAAAAGAAGGGGCTACCCTGAACGTTGTTGATAGCAATATAAACACAAAAAATTCATCCGCTGCAGGCGTTATGACGAGGGATGGCGCCATCGCCAATATTAGTAACTCAAATATACTTACCGAGAATCACATTTCAGCGGCGGTACGGGCGGTATCTGGCGGCAAGATTAACGTCACGGATAGTGCGTTAGAGACGAAAGGTAACTATTCGCCAGGTGTTTCTCTTGAGGGTGGGGATGTCGTTCTTACTAATACAACAGTAAATACGACTAATAGCATCCAAAGCCCGGCAATTTTGCAGAATCGCGGCGAGTCGACGCTTTCAATGACTGGCGGTGAATTATCATCTCTTGCCGGTGAGTCTATCTACGCTATAGAAGGCAATGGGACCATCCAGTTAAATGAGGTTAATTCCACCGTTAATAACGGCGTGTTTATTCAAAACACGGGGGCAGCAGCGTTAGAAGTCAATGCCGATGCTAACTCTGTTGTGTCGGGGGATGCAATTAATACCTCATCATCGACGGCTTCGCTTTCGCTTAACAATGGCTCTGTCTGGACAGGTAAAGCTGTTGATATGACAAATCTAAACATTGCCAATGGAAGCCAGTGGAATGTGACGGGTGATTCAAATTCTGCGGCTATTACCTTAAATAGTGCTTTGATTAACTTTCAAAGCAGTGGCGTTAATGATGTTAAGACCATCACGACGAATTCATTCTCCGGAAATAATGGAACGATAACTTTTAATACGGTTCTTAATGAAGGCGACGCTAATACAGTTTCTGACAGAATTGTAGTTAATGGTGATGCTGCCGGTAGCCATACGATTAATATCAATCAGATTGGTGGAGCGGGGGCGCTCACGGTAAACGATGGTATTAAACTTGCTTCTATCAGTGGTCAGGATACGAGCTCGGTAACGCTATCAAAACCTGTTGTCGCAGGCGCTTATGAATATCTGGCGTATAACGGCGGCCAATCAGGAAATGGATGGTATTTGCGCTCGACTTTAGAGCCTACCCCAGAACCGACCGAGGAGCCGACGCCGAATCCAACCCCTGAGCCGACGCCAAATCCGATGCCAAACCCAACCCCGGAGCCGACGCCAAATCCGACTCCGGCCCCAACATCGGAACCATCATATAACCCATCAGTACCTGGTTACGTTATCGCCCCGTACTTAAACCGTATGTATGGCTATCAGACCGTTGGTACTTTGCATGAAAGGGTCGGTGAACAGGAAAATATTAAGAAAGAAAGTAATATGCCTCAGGGGGCCTGGGGACGTATTGGCGGCGGTGAAACAAAATCTAATGCAGATCGTTTTAACTATGACGCCGACACCTGGTTTGCTCAGCTTGGCGGCGATCTTTATAACAACTTTGAAGAAGATGGCACCAGAGTACATAGTGGCGTATTTGCTACTTTCGGACAAGTTAGCACGTCTGCTAAAGATTCTGTTCGTGGAATGTATCAAGGCAGATCGACAACGACAGGTAAGATCAATTCCAAAGGCTACGGTGTAGGGGCTTATTACACCTCATATTTTTCAAATGACGTATATGTAGATACTGTGGCTCAGTATACTCACTATCGTAATGAATATAGTAGTATTTACGGTAATGATGCCACTCAGGATGGTGATGGCATAACTCTATCCGTAGAGGCAGGTAAGCCATTCAAATATGCTAATGGGTTATATCTGGAACCTCAAGTTCAACTTATGTATCAATACCTTCACTTAGATGCGACAAACGATGGCGTTGCCTACGTTAAATCAACGTCTGATAACTCGGGCCTTGCTCGTATCGGAGGACGTCTGGGTTATGATAGCGTTAAAACATCTAAAGCTCATCCATATTTAACTGCAAATGTCCTGACTAATATTGGTCGTTCACCAGATGTAACGGTGAGCTCGGTGAAATTTAATCAAGATTATTCAGACCAATGGTATGAAGTGGGCGGTGGTTTTACCGGTGATATTACCAAAAATGCTTCACTATATGCAGATATGAAATATCAGCATGATTTTGAAGGCAATATGCATGGTTTTGCTGGCAACCTGGGAATTCGGGTTAACTGGTAATAGTTAAAGGGCGGTAAGTTTATGCTTACCGCTTTTTTATTAACGTAAGTAATATGCCTGTAAATCAATACGTTTTGTAATATGCAAATATTAAGTCCCTGATTATACAATAATTGCATGATTTTATTCAGATTTTAAAACCAATCCCTTAAATAGGTATTACCTATACATCTTTTGGCGTTTGACCTGCCTGAACGATTGGATTTTCATAATCCATTATTAATCAATGGATTGAAGAAAATAATCCATCTCTGATAACCCGCGCTGCAGGGTCTATGCTTATTAAAAGTAGCCAAAAATGGCGATTAACCCGAATGCCCCTGCTGTTGAGGGGTTGAAGTGATAATCATTATCACTAACATGGTGTTATAGCTTGAAAGCTAATGACTCGAGGTAACCCTATGGAATTGCATTCAGGAACATTTAACCCGGACGATTTCGCATGGCGTGGTTTGACGTTAACGCCGGCAGCTGCGGCGCACATCCGCGAACTGGTGGCAAAACAACCCGGTATGTTGGGCGTGCGTTTAGGTGTGAAACAAACCGGATGCGCGGGATTCGGCTACGTGCTGGACACCGTCCGTGAGCCGGAAAAAGACGATCTGCTGTATGAATCGGATGGCGCCAGACTTTATGTGCCGTTACAGGCGATGCCGTTTATCGACGGGACGGAAGTCGATTTCGTTCGCGAAGGATTAAATCAGTTATTTAAATTTCATAACCCGAAAGCCCAGAACGAATGCGGCTGTGGCGAAAGTTTTGGGGTATAGGCGGTACTATGTCTCGTAATACTGAAGCAACTGATGATGTCAACACCTGGGCTGGCGGGCACCTCAATTATAAAGAGGGCTTCTTCACCCAACTGCAAACCGATGAGCTGGCAAAAGGGATCAATGAAGACGTTGTGCGCGCGATTTCGGCAAAACGTAATGAACCCGACTGGATGCTGGAGTTTCGCCTGAATGCCTTTAACGCATGGCTCACCATGGAAGAGCCGCACTGGCTCAAAGCGCACTACGACAAGCTGAATTATCAGGATTACAGCTATTACTCTGCGCCGTCCTGCGGCAATTGTGATGAAACCTGTGCTTCTGAACCGGGGGCTGTTCAGCAAACAGGGGCGAATGCCTTTTTAAGCAAAGAGGTAGAAGACGCCTTTGCACAGCTAGGGGTGCCGGTTCGTGAAGGAAAAGAGGTGGCGGTTGATGCTATTTTCGACTCGGTGTCGGTGGCGACAACCTATCGCGACAAGCTGGCAGAGCAGGGCATTATTTTCTGTTCGTTCGGTGAGGCGATTCATGACCATCCCGAGCTGGTGAAACAGTATCTTGGAACCGTCGTTCCGGGTAATGATAATTTCTTCGCTGCGCTGAATGCCGCAGTGGCATCTGATGGCACCTTTATTTATGTGCCGAAAGGCGTGCGTTGTCCCATGGAACTCTCGACCTACTTCCGGATTAATGCAGAAAAGACCGGGCAGTTTGAACGCACTATTCTGATTGCGGATGAGGGCAGCTACGTCAGTTATATCGAAGGTTGTTCAGCTCCGGTACGCGACAGCTACCAGCTACATGCGGCGGTAGTGGAAGTTATCATCCATAAAGATGCTGAAGTGAAATACTCGACGGTGCAAAACTGGTTCCCCGGTGATGGTAATACCGGCGGCATTTTGAACTTCGTCACCAAGCGCGCGCTGTGCGAAGGCGAAAACAGCAAAATGTCGTGGACGCAGTCGGAAACCGGCTCGGCCATTACCTGGAAATACCCAAGCTGCATTCTGCGTGGCGATAACTCCATCGGCGAATTCTACTCCGTCGCGCTGACCAGCGGTCACCAGCAGGCCGATACCGGCACCAAGATGATCCACATTGGCAAGAACACCAAATCGACCATCATCTCGAAAGGGATCTCCGCCGGTCAGAGTCAGAACAGCTATCGCGGCCTGGTAAAAATCATGCCGACCGCCACCAACGCGCGTAACTATACCCAATGCGACTCCATGTTGATCGGGGCGGACTGCGGGGCGCATACCTTCCCGTATGTCGAGTGTCGAAACAACAGCGCCCAGCTTGAGCACGAAGCCACTACGTCACGCATCGGTGAAGACCAGCTGTTTTACTGTCTGCAACGCGGCATCAGCGAAGAGGATGCCATTTCGATGATCGTCAACGGTTTCTGTAAAGACGTGTTCTCTGAACTGCCGCTGGAATTTGCGGTGGAAGCGCAAAAACTTCTCGCCATAAGTCTTGAACACAGCGTCGGTTAAAATTTAAGGAAAGCACATGTTAAGCATTAAAGATTTACAGGTCAGTGTGGAAGATAAGGCGATCCTGCGTGGGCTGAGTCTTGAAATTCGCCCCGGAGAAGTGCACGCCATTATGGGGCCAAATGGTTCCGGGAAAAGTACGCTTTCCGCCACCCTGGCCGGACGTGATGACTATGAAGTCACCGGCG
>OKVL01001350.1_pt1 | contig 10533 bp, 8 predicted proteins | sample 1606791 | NCBI WGS metagenome assembly OKVL01 (sample SAMN03281006, study PRJEB24777) | human gut metagenome | isolation source: fecal sample PR165 from 1 month old male Malay infant, vaginally delivered...
ATCGTGAGCAGGTTCTGTGACGGTGCCGAACTCGCATCCATCGAGAAGTCGTATCTCGACGGTATCGCGGAATCGGTTGCGGCGCACGCGGTGACGTTCGCTGGGGATTCGTGCGGGAGCGTCGACGGAGACTGCGAGCTGCTGCGGATCGACGCGAAAGCGTTGGCGCGGGAGCCGCGGGCGATCAGATTGCGCGTGATCGCGCACGCGCTCGCGGCGGTCGGCATCGAGGCCGGGTTCCGTCACGTCGACGCCGTCGACCGGCTGATCTCGCAGTGGCACGGTCAGGGTGCCGTGGCACTTCCCAGCGGTCATTCAGCATTTCGTCGGAAACACGTCATTCGCGTGTGCCAAGATGGTCTCCATGCAAATCGCTGATGTTCAAGACGAGATCGACCATGAGCTGATCACCAAGGCTCAGATCGCAAGCAAGATACACGAGGTGGCGGCGCAGGTAAGCAAGGACTATCAGGGGCGTGACCTGCTGCTGATCGCGGTGCTCAAGGGTGCCGTGAACACCATCGCCGCGTTCTCGCAGGCGCTGAGCATTCCCGTGCAGATGGATTTCATGAGTCTTTCGAGCTACGGGTCGGGCACCGAATCGAGCGGGACGATCGCCATACGGCAGGACCTGTCCTGCGATGTCCGCGGTCGGCACATTCTTATCGTCGAGGATTCAGGGCGTACCTTGGCATGGCTCGTCGAGGAACTCAAGCGCCGCGGCGCGGCGTCGGTGGAGATATTCGCGCTGCTGGAGAAGCCGTCGCGCCGCGAAGTGGACGTCGACGTGCGGTATCGCGGCTATGAGATTCCCGATGAGTTCGTGGTCGGGTTCGGCCTGGACTATGACGAGCGATTCCGCAATCTTGACTCCATCGCCGTGTTGAAGCCCGAAGTGTATCAAGGAGAATAATCAGGTATGAGCTATCCTCAAGGCCCTCAGCAGATGCCGCCGAGTGGCAATGGCAACCGCGGCAACGGCAACCCGTTCAAACGCAATTCGCCCAACGACCCCAACGGCAACCAGAAGGGAAACAACTCAGGCGGCCCGCAGCCGTTCTGGAAGTCCCCGTGGCTGTGGGGCGTGCTGCTGGTGGTCATGGCGGTCGCCGGCTTCCAGCTGTTCGCCGGCGCCGGCACGCAGACCATCGACACCAAGGACGGCTTCGCCCTGCTCAAGACCGAGAACGTCGCGTATGCCAAGATCATCGACAACAAGCAGCTGGTGCAGCTTGAGCTGAAGAGCAACTTCACGAAGACCGATCCGGACACGAACAAGCCGCACAACTACGGCAAGAAGGTGCAGTTCTACTACACGTTCGCGCAGGGCGCGCAGGTCGTGCAGGCGGTCGAGAAGGCCGACCCCTCCAAGGGGTGGACCTCTAACATGCAGCAGACCAGCATGGTCAGCTACCTGATCAGCTCGATATTGCCGTTCATCATCATGATCGCCGTGTTCTGGTTCCTGATGAGCCGCATGGGCGGCGCGTCAGGCATGTTCGGCATGGGCGGCAAGAAGAACAACGGCAAGCTGCTCGAAGGCCAGACGCCGTCCACCAAGTTCTCCGACGTGGCTGGCGAGGACTCCGCCGTGCAGGAGGTCGAGGAGATCAAGGACTTCCTCAAGGATCCGTCGAAGTACAAGGCCCTGGGCGCCCGCATCCCGCGCGGCGTGCTGCTGTACGGTCCTCCCGGAACCGGTAAGACGCTGCTCGCCCGTGCGATCGCAGGCGAGGCGGGTGTGCCGTTCTATGCGATGGCGGGCTCCGACTTCGTCGAGATGTTCGTCGGCCTTGGCGCCTCCCGCGTCCGTGACCTGTTCGATGAGGCGAAGAAAAACGCCCCGGCCATCATCTTCATCGACGAGATCGACGCCGTCGGACGCAAGCGTGGTTCCGGCATGAGCGGTGGTCACGACGAGCGCGAGCAGACGCTGAACCAGCTGCTCGTCGAGATGGATGGCTTCGACAGCGACACCAACCTGATCATCATCGCCGCGACCAATCGCCCCGACGTGCTCGACCCGGCATTGCTGCGCCCCGGCCGCTTCGACCGTCAGGTGTCGGTGGAGGCGCCGGACCTCGAAGGCCGTGAGGCCATCCTCAAGGTGCATGCCAAAGGCAAGCCGTTCGTGCCGGACGTCGACCTGCATATGGTCGCCGTGCGCACGCCGGGCTTCACCGGCGCCGATCTGGCCAACGTGCTCAACGAGGCCGCGCTGCTGTGCGCCCGTGCCGGCGCCCAGCTGATCGACAACCGTGCCATCGACGAGGCCATCGACCGCGTCCAGGCCGGCCCGAAGCGTCAGTCGAAGGGCATGGCCCTCAATGAGCTGCGCAACACCGCATACCACGAGGGCGGCCATGCACTGGTCGCCGCCGCACTGCACAACACCGATCCGGTGACCAAGGTGACGATTCTGCCGCGTGGCCGTGCGCTCGGCTACACCGCGGTCATGCCGACCACCGACCGTTACTCGCAGTCGCGCAACGAGCTGCTCGACCAGATGGCGTACGCGATGGGCGGACGCACCGCGGAGGAGGTCGTGTTCCACGATCCGACCACGGGCGCGTCGAACGACATCGAGAAGGCGACGAAGATCGCCCGCACCATGGTCGTGGAATACGGCTTCTCCTCGAAGCTCGGCGCCATCAAGTGGGCCGACACCGACGACCAGAGCGCCGATTTCGATGGTCTTGCGCCGCACAAGTACTCCGAGCGCACCGCCGAGGTCATCGACGAGGAGGTGCTCGGCCTTGTCGAGACCGCGCACACTGAGGCATGGAACATCATCAACGACAACCGCGATGTGCTCGATGAGCTGGTTCGCCAGCTGCTCGTCAAGGAGACGCTGAATGAGAAGGAACTGGCCGCGATCTTCGCGAACATCAGGAAGGCTCCGGAACGTCCGGTGTGGCTGTCCGACCAGCGCCGTCCCGATTCCGACAAGCCTCCGGTGGAGATTCCGGAGTCGCTCAAACGTTCCGTCGGCATGAAGCCGGGGGAGCGGTGATTTCGTGCCCGTGCGCCCGACGGTCCCGCAAAGGGGCTCGCCGGGCGCACGGGCGTTTGCCGTTTGACGGCAAACGGTGTGCCTGCCCCGGTTCGGCGGGCATGACGACTATATAAGTGGTGATGGAAGCTGGAGGATATATGGCGATTGACGAAGAGGGCGTGCGCAAGGCCGTACGGCTGTTCCTGACTTCGATCGGCGAGAATCCCGATCGCGAGGGTCTGCTGGAGACGCCTGACCGTATCGCACGTGCCTGCGAGGAGATTTTCTCAGGGCTCGGACGCAGCCCGCAGGAGGTGCTGTCTAAGCGTTTCCCGGTCGAGACCGATGAAATGGTGCTGGTGCGCGACATCGAGCTGTTCTCGGTGTGCGAGCATCATCTGCTTCCGTTCCACGGCGTCGCGCATGTCGGCTACATCCCGTCCAACGGGCAGGTCGTCGGATTGAGCAAGCTCGCCCGACTGGTGGAGCTGTACGCGCGTCGCCCGCAGGTGCAGGAACGCATCACCCAGCAGGTCGCGGACGCGCTGATGGAATACGCGGACGCCAAGGGCGTCATCGTCGTGACCGAATGCGAGCACATGTGCATGGCGATGCGGGGCGTGAACAAGCCCGCGTCGCGAACCATCACATCGGCAGTCCGCGGCGTGATGCGCACCCCGGCCACCCGTGCCGAGGCGATGAGTCTGATCATGGCCAAGCACTGATCCGGCTCATCGCCGTGACTGGTCGGCATCGCCGCCGTTTCGGCGATTAACGGAGAGGAGAATTCATGACTGAACTGCAGCGGTTGCATGATACCGACTGCACACTGCTGATGGGTGTGCTCAACATCACCGAGGACTCGTTTTCGGATGGTGGCCTGTGGCTGGATCCGGGCAAGGCCCGCGACCACGGCGACGACATGCTGCATGCGGGAGCCGACATCATCGACATCGGCGCGGAATCGACGCGCCCCGGCGCCAAGCGCGTCAGCGAGAAGGACGAGCTCGACCGTGTGACCGGTGCCGCGAAGGCGCTGATCGCCCACGGAGCGGTCGTCTCCATCGACACCACACGCTCTGTCGTGGCGCAGGCCGCGTTGGATGAGGGCGCGCAGATCATCAACGACGTGTCCGGCGGACGACTGGACCGAGATCTGCCGCACGTGGTGGCCGACCATGACTGCCTGTACATCGTGCAGCATTGGCGTGGCTGGCTGGCCGGGTCGAAAGGCGGCGCCGCGCCGGACGCCGACACCTCGCACTACGAACACGATGTGCTCAAGGACGTGTATGACGAGCTGATGTCTCAGGTCGATGCGGTGCTCAAGGCCGGTGTCGCCCCGGAGCGGGTCATCATCGACCCTGGTCTGGGATTCTCCAAGCCCGGTATCGAGCATAATCTGCCGCTGCTCGTCGGACTGGATATGTTCAAGCGGTCGGGATATCCGGTGCTGATCGGAGCCTCCCGAAAGCGGTTCGTTTCGGCGGCGTTGAACGATGCCGGCATCGGCGAGCCGACGATGGACGACCGTGACAATGCCACCGCCGCATTGTCGGCCCTGTGCGCGGAACACGGCGCCTGGGCGGTCCGCGTGCATGACGTGCGCCGCAGCCGCGCCGCCCTGACAATCGGCTCCCTCTGGCGACAATACCAAAACTAACCCTCCTCCCTCAGCCGGAGGGCCGTCGGCGAAGCTGACTGGGGTGGTCACCCACCACCAACCTAAACGAAAGGACGCAACCGTGGACACGATTCGCCTCACCGGCGTTCAAGGCATGGGCACGCACGGCGTGCTGGACTACGAGCACCAGCGCGCGCAGCCCTTCATCGTCGATGCCGTGCTGCATCTCGACCTGTCACGTGCCGGTTCCAGCGATGACCTGCATGACACGGTTGATTACGGGCGCGTCGCCAAACGGATCGTATCCGTCATCGAAGGCGAGCATGTCGACTTGATTGAGCGGCTGGCGGCTCTCATCGCTGACGCCGTGATAGCCGACCATCCCGCAGTCCAAGGCGTAACCGTCACCGTGCATAAGCCCAAAGCTCCGATCACCGTGCCGTTCGCCGACGTGAGCGTCACCATCGAGCGATGGCGGAGCGGACGGAATACGGACGGCAAAACTGGTCGAGCTGATGAAGGCCGTGTCACGCCCATGCACCACGCCGTGATCGCACTCGGTGGCAACAAGGGCGACGTCGCGGCGTCGATGCGGTCCGCGATCGCGGATATCGACGGCCTTGAAGGCACACAGGTGACTGGGATATCGCCGTTGTACCGCACCGCCGCATGGGGCATGCCGGATGGTACCCCGGATTTTCTCAACGCTGTCATCGAGGTCACGACCGAGCTGGACGCGGCGAGTCTGCTTGGCCGCCTGCAGCATATCGAAGTTGCTCATGGACGCACGCGGGAACAACATTGGGCGTCGCGCACACTGGATCTTGACATCATCGATGTCGATGGCCTCGTCAGCGAGGACCCGAATGTGACTTTGCCGCATCCGCGTGCGTGGCAGCGGGCGTTCGTTTTGGCACCGTGGCTGGCTCTTGATCCGGCCGCCCGGCTCGCGGGCCCGCACGGGGGAGAGATTGCCGATTTGCTGCACGAGGCCGGCGACCGCGAGGACGTACATCGCATCGACGACAGTTGGATGACCGGCATGGCCGACGATGCCCCGGTGCAGCCGTCCGGCAGCGCAGCCGACATACCGCAATTCGATGGAACCGTCGACGGTTCGGCGCGGAAACCGGGCGACGGCGATACCGCTACCGTTCACCCGGCCATACACACGGCCGTCATCTCGATGGACAGCCGCAGTAACGAGGCCGAAACCCTGTTCCGCACGGCGATTGTCGCATTGGAGGGCATTCCCGGTGATCAGGTCGAGGGCATCTCGCCGCTGTACCATGTGAGCCATCTGCACGGGTCGGATGCCATGTCGGCTGTCATGCAAATGACGTGCCGGATGGACGCGAAGGCGCTGATTGCCACGCTCGGTTCCGTCGAGGAGTCGTTGAACGGGGATGTCGACCTCGATCTGGTGGATATGCCGGGAACGGTCTGTGATGAGCCGGACTGCCGGGTGCCGTGGCCGTCAGCCCGCACCCATGCTTCAGTGCTCGCACCGTGGATGGACATGGACCCGCAGGCGCGGCTCGGCGGCGACCCGGTGTCGTATCTGCTGGCCATGGCACCCGACGCCGACCGTGTGGGACTGCTGTCCGACACTTGGATTGTAGGGAGTACGGAATGAAGATACGTCGCACCCCATGGTGGCAGTATGTCGTCGCGCTGCTGCTCGGTCTGATCGCGGGCTGTCTGCTTGCGCACGTCAGTGAGTCCTCGGGGCTTTCGTTGTTGGGGGCGCCATGGTTCGTGTCCGTGGTGCTCCTGTTGCTGGGCATTGTCGTGCTGGTGATGGCGCTGCAGGTGCATCAGTACGCCGCCACCGATCCGCAGAAGCGGGCCCGACTCAAGCCGCTCGACCCGACCAAGGCCGTGTACACGCTTATGCTGTCGAAGGCGCTGGGGCTGACCGGCGCTGCGCTGGCCGGCTGGTATGTCGGGCAGATTCTGCTGGTACTCGATCATATCGAGGCGGATTACTATGCGACGGCCGTGACGCAATGCGCCGTCGCCGCTGTGATATGCCTGGCGGACATGGTGATCGGTATCGTCGGCGAATGGCTGTGCCAGCTGCCGCCCATGGAGGGCCCGGAGAACCCCAAGATGAAGGCCGCCAAACGCCGCCGCGGCATCGCCTCCGCCACCGCCAAAACCCGCCACTAAGCCCCTTCCCGCTGGCGGGAGGTGCCGCGTAGCGGCTGAGGGTGGTCCGGTGCCAATCAGGACCACGGATCCCGCACTCTGATCACCGGCAATCTCCGTGCCCCTTCAATAGGTGAACACCCCCGTCCGCGATAAACGGGGGTTTCGCAGGTGCAGGAATAGGATCGCCATGGAGAGAGCATGGAATCCGCGGTTCCGCTGATCGGAACGCACATTCTGTGATGGGCCGTATCCGAGAGGGAAAAGCATGAAGTTCTGCATGCACTGTGGGCAGTGCACTTGAAGCAGGCGCTAAATTCTGCGCGAAGTGTGGAACCAAGGTCGAGAATGCCGTACCGGTGTCTGGCCCGGCTGCCCAGACCGGTCCGGCAGTTCAAAATGGCACACCAATGACGGTCCAGCCTCATTATCAGCCTCAGCCTCAGTACCAGCCGCAACCGGGATACCGGCCGCAGCCGCAATTCCCGGCACCGAACCAGTCTCAGCCCCAGCCTCAATACCCGCCGCACTCATCGTCCGTGGCCTCACTGCTGTGGCACGCGAATCAGGGCCTCCTGCGCCATCGCGGCGACGAGCTCGCCGTCCTGCGTGTACACTTTGGCCACGCCCAGTCCACGCCCGTGCGCGGCGGTCGGCGTATCTTGCACGTACAGGTGCCACTGGTTGATGTCCACGTCGCGATACCACCACATCGAATGGTCGATCGACGCGTACGAGATGCCAGGCGTCGAGATGCTCAGCCCCGCCCTGCGCAGCACCGGTTCCATCATCACCTGATCGCAGCCGAGCGCCAGCATCGCCCGATGCATTACCTGCGGCACGTCCACCACGCCGTCGGCCTTCATCCACACCAGCTGCTTGCCTGAGTCGTGCGCCGCGCTGTCCTTGTCGGCGCCGAGCATGATGGTCGGTGTGACGTGGCGGATGTCGAACGGCGACTTCTTCGCATAGAACTTGGCGAACGGCGATTTGTCGGCATATGGTTCCATCAGCTCCTTGGCACTGGTGAGCGTTTCGGGTGCCGGCACGTCCTGCGGCATCGTATCGGAGAACTCCACTCCGGACTGCCCCTGTTCCTGGAAGCTTGCGATGGTGGTCAGGATCGGCCCTTCGGACTGCGTCACGTTGACCCGGCGCGCCGAGAACGACCGGCCGTCCCGCAGGGTCTCCACGTCGAACAGCAAATCCTGGCGTATATCGCCCGCCGCGATGAAATACCCGTGCACCGAATGGGGGAGCCGGCTGGGCGAGACCGTCTTCGACGCGGCGATCAGCGACTGCGCGATCACCTGCCCGCCGTACACGCGTCCGGTGGGGAAGTACAGGCTCTCCCCGCTGATGTAGGTATGTCCGCGGTATTCGGAAGGGTCGCCCAGTCTCAATACCTTTACCAGATGATTCAACGGTGTCGTTCCGTCTTCGTGCGTCATTGCCGCTCCCTTCCAGTGACGTGCCGGGACGTATATCATGCGGTATATATACGGTCCGTTTATATGTTCATGCTTTCGCTCGGCTCCCAGCCGGTTTCGGTACTCACAGCAGTGTAGCGTGACCAGGTAAATTCGGTCGGCCGGTTTTGTAACGAGCGTAAGCCGATGATGAACGCGATGTGACGTGGAATATGGGTGCCGGGCGTGGAAAAGGCTGGAACGCAAGGCGACATTCATGCATCTTGCTAATTTTGTTAACACAGTGTACGTTTAATCGGTGATGATGTTGTGACGGCTTTGTCTTGCTTTGCCGGCTCGGCATCCATTGGAGACGATGAAGCTCTCCTGTCATAACCGCAACAAGAGAATAAAGGAAGTTTCAATGGAGAAAAGCTCCAATAGACGTTTCGGTGTGCGTACCGTTGCGGCCATTGTAGCCGGCCTGATGGTCGGTGGCATGTGCACCGCGATGACGGCCAGCGCCGCCGACGATAGTGCAGCCGGGTACAGTGCCACGGCTCCCGTGAATCTCACCCGCCCGGCCACCGTCCCGAGCATGGACGGCTGGACCGACGGCACCGGCGCATGGACGCTGGGTGAAGGCACCCGCGTCGTGTCGAGCGATGCACTGGCCGCGCGTGCGCAGAGCCTGGCATCCGAGCTGACCAAGTTCACCGACGTGGACATCAAGGCCGCGACCGGTTCAGCGACGGGCAAAGACATCTCGCTCACGTTGGATGCATCGAAGAAGGCCGAACTGGGTGATGAGGGATTCAAGCTGTCCATCGGCTCGAAGGGCCTTGAGGTCATCGGCGCGACCGACATCGGTGTGTTCTACGGTACCCGTTCCGTCTCGCAGATGCTGCGTCAGGGGCAGCTGACCCTGCCCGCCGGCACGGTCGCCACGAAGCCGAAGTACAAGGAGCGCGGCGCGACGCTGTGCGCCTGCCAGATCAACATCTCCACTGACTGGATCGACCGTTTCCTGTCGGACATGGCCGACCTGCGCCTCAACTACGTGCTGCTGGAGATGAAGCTCAAGCCGGAAGAGGACAACACCAAGAAGGCCGCCACATGGTCGTACTACACGCGCGACGACGTCAAGAAGTTCGTCGAGAAGGCGAATAACTACGGCATCGACGTGATTCCGGAGATTAACTCCCCGGGCCACATGAACATCTGGCTGGAGAACTACCCGGAGTACCAGCTTGCCGACAACTCGGGCCGGAAGGATCCCAACAAGCTCGACATCTCCAACCCGGAGGCCGTGAAGTTCTACAAGACGCTGATCGACGAATACGACGGCGTATTCACCACGAAATACTGGCACATGGGCGCCGACGAGTACATGATCGGCAGCAGCTTCGACAACTACAGCAAGTTGAAGACGTTCGCCGAAGAGCGGTACGGAGCCGGCGCGACACCGAATGATGCGTTCACCGGCTTCATCAACGACATAGATAAATACGTCAAGGCCAAGGGCAAGCAGCTGCGCATCTGGAACGACGGCATCGTCAACACCAAGAACGTCTCCCTGAACAAGGACATCGTCATCGAATACTGGTATGGCGCCGGCCGCCAGCCGCAGGAGCTCGTTCAGGACGGATACACGTTGATGAACGCGACCCAGACCCTGTACTGGTCCCGTTCGGCACAAGTGTACAAGGTCAACGCCGCAAGACTGTACAACAACAAGAACTGGAACGTCGGAACCTTTGACGGCGGACGACAGATCGACAAGAACTACGACAAACTGACCGGTGCGAAGGTATCCATCTGGCCTGACAGCGCATACTTCCAGACCGAGAACGAGGTCGAGAAGGAGATCTTCGACGGCATGCGCTTCATCTCGCAGATGACGTGGTCCGATTCCCGCCCGTGGGCGACGTGGAACGATATGAAGGCGGACATCGACAAGATCGGCTACCCGCTGGACATCCGCGAATACGACTACACCCCGGTCGATGCCGGCATCTACGACATCCCCCAGTTGAAGTCGATCTCCAAAGGTCCGTGGGAGCTCATCACCACGCCTGACGGCTACTACCAGATGAAGGATACAGTGTCCGGAAAGTGTCTTGCGCTCTTCACCGGAAGCAAGCATCTCGATGTCGTCACCCAGGTCGGCGCGACGCCGGAACTGCGCAACTGCGCCGACGTGTCCGTCGGTCAGGACCAGCGCAACACCGCCAATGAGCGTAACACGCAGAAGTGGCAGATCCGCGCCGACAAGGATGGCAAGTACACCATCTCCCCGGCGCTGACGCAGCAGCGTCTCGCCATCGCCACCGGCAACGAGCAGAACATCGATC
>OKVL01001351.1_pt1 | contig 10528 bp, 8 predicted proteins | sample 1606791 | NCBI WGS metagenome assembly OKVL01 (sample SAMN03281006, study PRJEB24777) | human gut metagenome | isolation source: fecal sample PR165 from 1 month old male Malay infant, vaginally delivered...
ATAGGAACCCAGGCCAGTTCGGAAGGGTGCAAACGATCCCAGTTCCAGCCATTCTGATAAGGCATGGCGTACATATCGAAATAAGGGATCTGGTTCGCTTCCAGAATGGTTTGAATTTGCTTATCAACCGGACGGAAGGTATCGGTATGGTAAAGCGCCCAGGGATTCACCGGGTCGACGATAGCAATCACCTGTACGTGACGGTCTTTCAGCAACTGGACAGTTTTTCTGAACGCGGCGATTTGCGCAGGTACGACCGGCGTGTCATCCCACTGCTGTCGCGTACCGTCCTCCTCGTAAATCGTTTTGTCCATCCACAGAGTGGCCGCGCTCTGCTGGCGTTTTTTATTGAGCTCGCGTGCATGAGCCAGCTCTTTATCCCAGTCCGGGGTGATGTGGGTTGTGGGCTGCTGCGGCCAGGGCTGCACCGTCCCGGGCGTGACGTGGAGCAGCGTCAGCCAGTCGTTTTTAATCAGGGTGCAGATATTGGCAAACTGGTAACTCAGCTCGTCCCACATCAGACCGGGGTGCCAGCCAAAGACGCGCATTTGACCAAAGGTTAAATGACTTATTTCTTGAGCATCAATATGCTTTAAGTAATTTACCAGCAACGGGCGCGCCTGCGGATCCTGCATCAGCGGATTAAAAACAGAGGCCGGGAAATTATCGGCATAGATAGCAGGAGGCAAACCTTTTGAATAAAAGCTGTCCGGTGCCAGAAGCAAAACAACTTTACTGTTTGCGTTAAGGCTATTTTTAAAACGTGAGAGCAGCAAAAATTGCGTTTCGTCATCGACAAAGGCATCGCCATACGCCACAACGGGTTGATGCAATTGCTTATTAAAGTAATTATATACCGCGTAATGTTCATCTTCCGAGGTTGCAACCTCAGACGCACCAATGAAAAAAATCGCATTCCCTTCTAAGGCATGGGAAATAGTCGCTTTTTTTTCCGCTTGTTCTTTCGGCGTGCCCGCCATTGATTTAATCAGCGGCTGGAAGGTGAGGGGCGGATTAACGCCCGACACGAACGGATGAACACAAAGGAACAACATGGCCAGGGTCGCCATCAGGATATGTAAGCAAAGCGTATTTTTGATTTTCATCATCAACCAGTAAGACTACATGGCAGTAATTTCTACAATCTGTGGGTAATCAAATTCATAACAATTACACAACAAATGGCGGTCTATTTTTTTTGGCATTCTATACCAGAGTGTTTTAAAAGGATGAGCGTTGCTGTGTAACGGTATGTACAAGGGGGCGAAGAAAGAACGGGGACCCCGGCTCGGTGGCTTTTTGAGCAATCAACCCTCCGTAGTCAAAAATAGAAAAATTCCTGCTTTACAAGGCGCTAATAGATGTTTATAGTGCGCCTCACTTTGGAAGCGTGGCCGAGCGGTTGAAGGCACCGGTCTTGAAAACCGGCGACCCGAAAGGGTTCTAGAGTTCGAATCTCTACGCTTCCGCCAAATTCGAAACCCAGGTCGTTATGCGACCTGGGTTTTTTGTTTTCTGTCGGCTTCAGCATGCATGCTGATGAGGCGCAGGAACGGCGTTCTGACACCCGTCACGCTGGCGCTGTCAGGGAGCGAAAAGCGTTATCAGCAGGACACACAAAACCCTGCTCTATTTATAGCTCAACGTTTTGTTTTATATTTTTTAACATCCAGTCCCTGGTTATTCCTGATTTTAATGGCCATACGTTTTTTCGTATAATAAACCGCTGCCTCCATTACCCGAGACACAAAAGTGAACAGGTTCTTAATAATCTTTCATGTTTCATTTCATTTTCTGCAAGTAGTTTGGCCTGAGCCGCAAAACTGATTAAATCATGGTATGGATCACTGCCGACAAAGCCTAACTAAAATATAATGGCGGTATCCTTCTGAAGCAGGGTTTATTCGCTTCAAAAAAATACTGTTACCCACCATGAATGGAAGACATGATGAGAGGAAAAATCCCCAAGAGCGAGTTGCTGGTGACGTTCGAAGTGGTGGCACGTCATGAAAGCTATACCCGCGCCGCAGAAGAGCTGGCGTTAACGCAGAGTGCAGTGTTCAGACAGGTGACGGCCCTGGAGGAGTTTTTACACACCTCATTATTTAACCATGCCAAAAAACGGATTTTTCTGAATGCGGCAGGAAAGCATTATCTGAATATCGTCAAAGAGACGCTGAATAAGCTGGAACGCGATACAAATATGATAATGAATTGGCAGCCTGCTGTTCAGGTAGTGGAACTGGCGGTCAATCCCACCTTCAGTACGCATTGGCTGATCCCCAATTTATGGGAGTTTAATAAATTAAATCCTGATATTATTGTTAATATTCACTCGCTGGCCAATATCGGCGATTTTTTGAATCGTGAATATGATGCGGCTATTATGCGCGCAGATTTTTGTTCTCCGTGGTCGGAAGTCGATTATTTATTTGAAGAGGAGATCCTGCCGGTCTGCAGCCGAAGCTTGCTTCCTCATGCGGAGCAGAAGCTGGGGGTTGAGGAGTTGCTAAGGGAGTTCCCGCTGTTACATCAAAGCACTCGCATCAATGGCTGGCAGGAGTGGTTTGTGCTTTCCGGTATTACCAGTCCGGACGTGAATCTGGGACCGCGTTTTGACCTCCTCTCGATGCTGATTGCCGCAGTACGATCGAATCTTGGGGTTGCGCTGCTTCCCCGCTTCGCCATCCAGCATGACCTGGACTGCGGCGAGATGGTAATCCCCTGTGATGTGCCTATCCGCACCGGCAACCGCTTTATCATGACATGGCGGGAAGAAAAGTCTCAGGCACAGCCGTTACAAGTCTTCCGCGAGTGGCTGTTACAAAAATCAGTGGTATCCCCGGTTGAGTCATAATGCCGGATGGCGGCAGTGCAGCGCGCCATCCGGTGCAGACACGCTTACCAGTCGATGCCCTCCTGCGCCTGGATACCGCTGTCAAATGCGTGTTTAACCGGGCGCATTTCGCTGACTGTGTCGGCAAGCGCCAGTAATTGCGAGTGACAGCCGCGTCCGGTGACAATCACGGTCTGCTGTACCGGACGGTTCTCCACCGCCGCGATCACCTCCTGACTGTCCAGATAGTGATAAGCCAGCATATAGGTGAGCTCATCCAGAACCACCAGGTCATAACGTGGGTCAGCCAGCATGCGTTTGCTCTCCTGCCACACCGCCGTTGCGGCCTGAATATCCGTTTCCCGGTTTTGTGTTTCCCACGTAAAACCGGTGCCCATAATGTGAAATTCGACGCCGAGCGGATGCAGAGTGTTGTATTCGCCATTATCCCACTGACCTTTAATAAACTGCGCGACGCCAACGGTTTTACCGTGCCCGACGGCACGCGTCGCCGTGCCGAAGGCGGCGGTGGACTTTCCTTTTCCGTTGCCGGTGAAGACGATCAGAATGCCTCTCTTCTCCGTTGCCGCCGCTACGCGGCTCTCAACCTGCTCTTTACGCTTTTGCTGCCGTTGGCGGTGTCTGTCTGCGTTAGCTCGCGCTTCCATAATGGCTCCTTAATGTCCGGCAGGGCAGGATGCGCAGCGATGCTGCTGCTCAAACTGGCTGAAGAAATTATTTCCTTTGTCGTCAACCAGCATAAACGCGGGCAGATTTTCGACCTCCATCATCCACACTGCCTCCATGCCCAGTTCGGGATACTCAAGGCAGCGCAGGCTTTTCACATACTGCTGCGCCAGCAGAGCCGCCGCACCGCCGATACTGCCGAGGTTGAAGCCGCCGTGCTTATGGCAGGCATCGGTCACCTGCTGGCTGCGGTTGCCTTTGGAAAGCATGATCAGGCTTCCGCCCGCGGCCTGGAAAGCATCGACGTAGCCATCCATGCGCCCGCCGGTGGTCGGACCGAGGGAACCGCAGGCCTGATTCTCCGGTGTTTTCGCCGGGCCAGCGTAATAAACGATATGGTTTTTCATATACTCTGGCATCGGTTCGCCGTTATCCAGCCGCGCTTTAATTTTGGCGTGAGCAATATCGCGGGCGACCACGATCGGGCCGCTTAACGACAACCGGGTGCCGATCGGCAGGGTGGACATATCGCGCAGAATCTCGCGCAGCGGGCGGTTCAGGTTGATCTGTACGGTCCGGGCGTCGTTTTCCTCACGGCAGGCGTCCGGGATGTATTTCCCTGGGTTATGTTCCAGCTTCTCCAGCCAGATACCCTGCTTGTTGATTTTCGCTTTGATATTTCGGTCAGCGGAGCAGGAAAGTGCCATGGCGACAGGGCAGGAACCGCCGTGTCGCGGCAGGCGGATGACGCGAATATCGTGGGCGAAGTACTTGCCGCCAAACTGGGCGCCGATGCCGAATTCGCGGCTGGCGTTGAGCAGCGTGGTTTCCAGCGCCGTGTCGCGGAACGCCTGACCCAGCTCGTTCCCGCTGGTGGGCAGATTGTCATAATATTTTGTTGAAGCCAGCTTCGCGACCTTCAGCGCCTGGTCGGCAGAGAGGCCGCCGACCACAAAGGCAATGTGATACGGAGGACAGGCTGCAGTACCGAGCGACTTCATCTTCTCGATCAGGAACGCGGTGAGTTTCTCCGGCTGTAAAATGGATTTCGTTTCCTGGAACAGCGCGGCTTTGTTAGCAGAACCGCCGCCTTTATTGACAAACAGGAAGCGGTATTCGCTCCCCGGTGTGGCGCTGATGTCTATCTGCGCCGGCAGGTTGGTTTGGGTATTAACCTCGGTATACATGTCCAGCGGTGCGTTTTGCGAATAGCGCAGGTTACACTCGCTAAAGGTGGCGTAAATCCCTCTGCTCAGCGCTTCGGCATCGTCACCACCGGTCCAGACGTGCTGGCCTTTGCTCGCCACAATGGTGGCCGTGCCGGTATCCTGACAGTTTGGCAGTACGCCTTTTGCCGATACTTCGGCGTTGCGCAGCAGTTGCAGAGCGACATACTTATCGTTACTGCTGGCCTGCGGGTCGTGCAGAATGCTGGCTATCTGCTTTAAATGTCCGGCGCGCAGGAAAAATGAGGCTTCATAAAACGCCTGCTGGGCCAACAGGGTCAATGCCTCAGGCGCCACTTTAATGACCTCCTCGCCCTCCAGCTCCGTCACCGTAACGTGTTGCGCGCTGAGGAGTTCATATTCCGTCGTATCTTTACTCTGAACAAACAGGTCCTGCCAGACAAATGGTTTAGACATAGTACTTCTCACTTTGTGGTTGTTTTTACCGGGCACTGGCGCAACTGCCGCGCCCGGCTTACAGAATCACAGTCGGTTGGGTTCAATGGGCTAAAAAGAGACTGGCCTGCGTCGCCTCAGCGACATACGCAATCGTCTGCTGGGCGCGGACGCTATTCCCGGCGGCATCCAGCGGTGGCGAATAGACCGCGATGGCGTATTGGCCGGGCACGATGGCAACCATGCCGCCGCCGACGCCGCTCTTCGCCGGGATCCCAACGGTGTACAGCCATTTGCCGCTGCCGTCGTACAATCCGGCAATCGCCATTTCCGCCAGAACCTGCGGCACGTAGCGTTCATTCAGCAACTGCTTACCGTTGAAAGGCGATTTGCCCCTGTTCGCCAGCACTGCGCCCATTTTGGCGAGCTGCTCAACGGTGATGTCTACAGAACACTGGCGGGTATAGATTTCGACGGCATCCCGGGTATCGCCATAAAAGCTGTTATAGGACGCCATCAGCATCGCCAGCGCCTGGTTATGCTGATTGGTCTCCATTTCTGATTTGAACACCGGCTCGTTGACGGTCAGCGAGGCATCCGCCCACGCGTTGAGGTTATCGAGAATTTTGTTCCAGCGTTCGGACTTATCTTTCGCCTCAATCAGGCTTACCGTGCTCATCGCCCCTGCATTAACCAGCGGGTTTTCCGGCGCCCCTTTGGTCAGCTCAACCGCCAGGCCGGAGTTGAAGGGCAGACCGGTCGCACTGGCGCCGAGTTTATCCAGGACCTCCTGTGGGCCACGCTGCTCCATCGCCAGCGCCAGGGTGAAAACTTTGCTCAGCGACTCCATGGGAAATGCTTTTTTCACATCGCCAACCTGGTAAATGTTGCCGTCAACGGTGGCGAGGGTGATGGCGAAATTGTTGGGGCTATAGGTCGCCAGGGCGGGAATGTAGTCGGCGACTTTTCCCTCAAAATTATCTTTAAATTTTTGATGGGCCTGCTCCAGCAGCTGCGTGTAATCCGGCGCGGGTTGCGCCAGCGTGGCGGCGCTAAAAAACAGGCTGACGGATAAGAGGCTGACGCCGAAAATGTTTATCTTCATGGGCTATCCTGTAAATCGAATAACGACAGGCCAACGACCGTTGGCCTTTGTAATCAATACATGGCGATTTCAGTGTCTGAAGCGGTACTTTCTTTGGCCGGAACCTTGCCGCGGCAGCCGACGCCGAAGTGCTCGCCTTCCCAGCGACCGACGATAGCGGCACCCATCGCGTTACTCATCACGTTGGTGGCGGAACGGCCCATGTCGAGGAACGGATCGACGCCCATCAGCAGAATCAGGCCCGCTTCCGGAATGTTGAACTGGTTGAGCGTGGCGGCAATAACCACCATTGATGCACGCGGCACGCCCGCCATCCCTTTCGAGGTCAGCATCAGGATCAGCAGCATGGTGATCTGCTCCCCAATGCTCAGTTCGATATTGCACGCCTGGGCGATAAACACGGTAGCAAACGAGCAGTAGGCCATTGAGCCGACGAGGTTAAAGGAGTAGCCGATCGGCAGGACAAAGCTGGCAATCCTGGAGGAGACGCCGAATTTTTCCAGTTTGTTCAGCGTGCCAGGGAAAGCCGCTTCTGAACTTGAAGTCGTAAAAGCCAGCAGCGCAGGTTCGAGGATCGCTTTTGTCAGACGACTGATGCACGGACCGACAATCATGGTGGACAGGCCAATCAGAATCGCCCACAGCAGGCCGAGCGTCATGTAGAACTCGCCCATGAAAATACCGGCGCTGACCATCACACCCAGACCGCGTTCGGCAATCAGCCCGGAGATCGCGGCAAACACGGTCAGCGGTGCAAACAGCATGACGTAGCCCGTCAGCTTGAGCATCACATGGACCAGAGAGTCGAGCACCTTAATGATGGGCTCGGCTTTCTCGCCAATGGCCGCCAGGCTGCAGCCCAGGAAAATCGAGAACACCACGATTTGCAGAATCTCGTTACGGGCCATGGCATCAACGATGCTGGTCGGTACCGCGTGAGAGATAAATACTTTCAGCGTAAACGGTTCGGACTGAACGGCCGCAACGGCCCCGGCGTCATGAGCGACAAAGTTAATGCCGGCGCCAGGCTGGAAGATATTGACGATAACCAGCCCCAGCGCGATCGACAGCAGCGAAGCACAAATAAAGAGGAAAAAGGTTTTGGAGAATATACGGCCGAGTGTTTTCGCATCACCCATTTTGGCTATGCCGACCACCAGGGTTGAAATAACCAGCGGGGCGATAATCATTTTCACCATGCGTAAGAATATCGTGGTGAAAATAGAAATATCCTGTGAGTACGATTTTGCTATATCTGCTGATGCCATATTATTAATGACCACCCCGGCTATCATGCCGAGTATCAAACCTAATATGATCATTTTTGTTAAGCTTATTTTTTTCATGTTTACTCCATCGGATAAAGGTTGGTTAAGGTGTAGGGTCGCGTGCGCCTGAGCCCTGACGAACCGCTCAGACGCACGTTTGTTGTGACCAACCGCATGAATTATCTGGAATACAGTGATACAGCAAATATCTATATCCCAATGGACGTTGTTGTATTTGTAGTGTTACAGATCAAACTCAATGCTTAATAACGGTGCATGCTGCTGGGCACCATAAACATCATTATCACCAATGTTGCCGGAGATAATATCGCGAGGCATGACGATTTTGACCGCATTGGCCGGGTCAAACCAGACAATGCGATGTATAAAGTCAGGCTTCACGTTATATAAACGGGCGATAAGCTGTGGCGTTAATTGCTTCGAGGCTTTTACCCGCTGATAGTCTTCATGCGTTTTAAATAAAATATCCAGAACCAGCTCATACGGTCCGGCGTTTTTTGAGCGAATGACCTGCGCCAGTGAGCGAATACTCTGTTTCATAACTGAACCCCTTCTGGCGTGACCTGCTCGAGGTGGAAATCAAATCGCAGCGCGTCGCTTGCTTCGATCAGGTGATAGATTGAGAACTCATACACCGGGCCGCTCTGAATGTCGGAAGGGGAGAACGGGAACGCGAGGTTGCCCGCTGTGGCGATCCGGTTTTCATAGCCGTAATGCAGCAGGGTAGAGCGCACCAGCGAACAGACGCTGTTGGCGATATCCTGGGTGGGAGCCACCACATCCAGCAAAATACCCAGCTCGTGCCCGGCTGACTGCACCGGCTCATGGTTGCCCATCACGCCATTCTTTCCGTACAGGTGGAACGTCATGCGGATACTGTCGTCATTCAGCGAGAGGTTGCGCTTCACGCTGACCTGCACTTCTTCGAGGATGTTATCGATCCCGGCAATCATGATTGGGTCGCGCGTACCGGCAATGGTCAGACAGCGGAAGCCGACCCGGCGAGCGCCTTCCAGCTTCAGCGCATACGGCGTTTCTTCGTGGCGGGAACCGCTGACGTACACTTCGCCCTCATTGACCGCTTTGAAGCTACAGCCTTTCAGGTTCAGCACGCCGCCCGGCCCCGGCAGGAAGTACGGGTCGGATTTCTCATACAGGGTGTGCGCCGCGGCCGACGTTTCGGTGAATTTACGCTTCGGATTAAAGGTTTTCAGCGTAAAGCCGTGCTCGTCAATGATGCCCATCGCGCAGTCGGAGCCGGACCCTGGCGTAGCGGCAATCGCCGCGCACTCAAGGATCTTACCGCAGTGCAGCGCCAGACCTTCATCGAAGCCCTGCATAATGGGCAGTGCGGCAAAGCAGGCCGGATCGTACGCCCGCCCGCCAAGCACCACCTGTGCCCCGGCCGCCAGCGCCCGCTGGAAAGGCTCAATGCCCATCTGCGCCACGATATAGGTGCTCTCTTCGATGGCCTCGTGGGTCAGTTCCGGGACGAAATCCAGGGCTGTAATTTTCCCGTTGTCCAGTGCCTGATGCACCGTGGCTTTATCGACATCCGATGGGATCAGCGCCATCGAGAATGAGAGCTTCTCTTCCTGAGCAATCTCAAGGATTATCTGCCGGCACCACTCCAGATGCGGTGCGGCACCGGACCCTCCGGCGGTACCGATCACCACCGGGATGTTGTGCTTAACGCCAGCCACAATCATATAGCGCAGATCGCGTTTTACCCCCGCCCGGTCGGTGAAAGGCTTACCTGCCCCCAGGTAGTGGGGACCCGGGTCGGATGAGCCCGCGTCAACAGCAATAAGATCCGGCGAGGCTTCCATAGCCTTACGAAAACTCTCTTCCGGGAAGCCATAGCCCAGGATTGCCGTTGGCGATAAGATCTTAAATGTACGTGCCATCATTTAATCCTTAGTGTGCAACAATGCGATGGTGCGGTGCATTTCGTTAAACACGATGTTAAGACCTTCATCGAAGCCCATGCCCGGTTTGATCAACATGCGCATCGGGCGAGCGGCCAGAGCCACGTGCACGCAGGTGCGGGCGCTGATTTCCGTTTCGTTACAGGTACCGCCCTGATAGGCTTCCATGCCATGTTTGTTGCAGTACAGCACCGCATCAACGATGTTGTGAATACCGCCCAGATCCGGGGTTTTGATCTGCACCATGTGGCAACTGCCCGCATCGGTGAAGTCCACAATGTCCTGATAGGTGTTACACCACTCATCGGCAACGATTTTCACGCCAGAGCCCAGACGCATCAGCTCGTGGGTGATGGCGGTCAGCAGGCGGATTTGATCCGGTTTATTACCCGCATCCACCGGTCCCTCAATATAGAGCGGCAGGCCCTGGGCCTCTTTTTCGAGGCTGGCGATATAGGCGGCGCAACGTACCGGGTCCATATCGAAAATCAAACCGATAGTGCCGTACACGTCGATGTGCAGCGTCGGGCGATAGTGCGGGCTGGTGCGCAGGCTTAAGATGCGGTCGGATAACCAGCGCACATACTCACGCAGTTTTTCCCCCTTCAGGCCCAGTTTCTCTTCCACGTTGTTGATAAGCGCATGCGGCAGTACGTCAACGCCTTTGAGGATCATCTTGTCGACGGCGATATAGCGGTCGTCGCCGCTCTGTCCGAATAACGGAATGGCTTCAGGGACACACGGCAGTTGCCATTCATCACAAACGACTTCCGTTTTCAGACGACCGGTCGCCAGTGCCGTCGCGTCGAGCAGCGCCTGCGACAGGCCATAACGTACGGCGGTATGCAGCAGATGACCGTCGATACGCAGTTCGTCAAAGAATCGGGCGTTCGTCAGGAAGCGGTCAACGTCGCGGCCTTCGAGCAGCGGCTTGATGTGATCGTTAAGAAACGGAATGAAGTGTTCAGCCAGGAACAGCGGATCGCGACGGCTTTGTTGAATAAATCAGATTTCGGGTAAGTCTCCCCCGTAGCGGGTTGTGTTTTCAGGCAATACGCACG
>OKVL01001363.1_pt1 | contig 10436 bp, 10 predicted proteins | sample 1606791 | NCBI WGS metagenome assembly OKVL01 (sample SAMN03281006, study PRJEB24777) | human gut metagenome | isolation source: fecal sample PR165 from 1 month old male Malay infant, vaginally delivered...
TGCATGTAATGTAGCGACAGACGATAAACCAAAGGAGATTCGCTGGATTTATGTAGCGGGGAATCAAAGTGAGGCCTATAAAAAGATTCGATTGCAAATCGGCAGAGGTATTGCTGGATTGGTTTGGAAAACAGCACGAACACAATTAGATGAGAATATACTAGAGCAGCCAGAAAAGCTGATTGATTATCCAATTGCCAGACTAGAAAAATTACAGGTCGCCTTAGCAGCTCCGGTAATCAAGCGCAAAGAAGTGGTGGCGGTCTTGTTGCTGGGCTATCGCCAAAATCATCAGTTTACTAGGACTGAAAGAGAACAATTGGAAAAGCTGGCAAGTGAATTGAGCGAACTGTTCGAGGAGGATCAGGATGATTGAATTTCCTTTATCATTGTTTCAACGTATCCAAGAAGCGCTATGGCTTTTAGATCAATCCGATCAGGTGTTGGCGGTTACACAATTAGCCAAGCAGATTGAAACAAATTATCGATTTAGCTTAAAAGCAATATTGGAAATTAGTCGAGGGGAAGGGTGCGCGCTGCATAGCACAAAAGAAGAGTGCTTAAATTGTTCATTGCCAGGAAAAATATCTCCGTCCGGATTTCCGTTTGTCTTAATCGATTGCAATGGAAAACAAGAAGAGTTCTGGGGAAGCCTACAATCTGATGGTAAGCAGAGAATTTTGCAAATTCAAGCACGGCCAACTATTTCTACCGAGACCTCCTTTTTTGATTACTTAAATAATGCGCGTGAGTATGAACGAAAGAAAATTGCTCAAGATTTGCATGACGGTATTGCTCAAAGTGTCTACAGCTTGATGCTGGAAACGTGAGGATTAAAATGGTTGTCTTCCGATGCCCAGATGGAGAAATTAAAAGGGATCGATCGTCATTTTTCAGAGGTTCTAACTGAAATTAAAGAAATGGCTAGTGAATTACGGCCAATGGCGATTGATGCCTTTGGACTTGTTCACGCATTGGAGCAGTTTGTTGAGCGAACCAGTGAAATGACCGGTTTTGAAATAAATCTGTTGCGTGAAGGTGAAGAGCAAACCATGAATGAAACCACGCGAATAACCATTTACCGAATTATTCAGGAAGCAGTCAACAACGCGATGAAGTACTCAGGTGAAAATCAAATGACTGTTCGGCTTTCGTTTCAGACTGAAGATTTGCTAGTTGAAATAAAGGATCACGGAATCGGATTTGAAGGAGAGCATAAGGAAAAGGGATTTGGTCTGGCAAATATGAAGGAGCGTGCCCATTCAATTAATAGCAAGTTAACCATTTACGCTAGGCCAAACCAAGGAACGTGTATCAAACTTCATGTTCCTCTGAAGGAGGAGATAAAGTGAGAATTCTTATTGCGGATGACCATGCGATGATTCGTAATGCTTTGGCATTTTTAGTGAATGCTCAGCCGGATATGGATGTGGTGGCAGATGCCGCAGATGGACACGAGGCCTTTATGCTGGTTGAAAACAACCCAATTGATATTCTTTTAATGGATATCAGCATGCCTCCTGGTGAGAACGGTTTATTGACTGCTAAACGCATCAAGGAAACCTTCCCGCAGGTTAAGGTGATTATTTTGACCATGTATGATGATCGTTCCTATGTGCAAGAGGCGATGAAGGCGAAGGCTGATGGATTTATTTTAAAGACAGCAAATGACGAGACCTTGACAAAAGCGATTCGAAGCGTTTATGCTGGCAAGCGATACTATGATGGCTACACGGAACAGGAGTTAGGCGAGATTACGTTAGAGAAAGAAGATCCTTTGTACGCCAGCTTGTCTAAGCGTGAGAAGGAGATTTTGCCACTGATCGCCCTAGGAAATAATAATAAGCAAATCGCCGAACGGTTATTCATTTCCGTAAAGACAGTAGAGGTCCATAAGGCAAATATTCGAAAAAAACTGAAATTGGAAAGTTACGCGAGTCTATTACAATACAGCTTAAAAAATCATTTGATTGATTTCTAAAAAAAAGGAATTGTTTGGAGCCTGCGTAAGCTGATTTAGTTAGGAGAAGAGAAATGATCGGGATTATCTTTGTTTTACATGGTCGCAAAAACAAGCTTTCAGTTGCAAATTTTTCAGGGATTGAAGCAGCAACGAAACACCTTACGCTCCCTTATGAAATAGGGCTGCTGGAAGGTGAACATCAAACCTTAGAGATGGCTATTCAATCCTTATTATCGCGACAGGTAAGCGAGATTATTTTTCTGCCGGTGCTGCTTTTTCCAGCCACCCACGCAAATGAGGATTTACCGAAGCGTGCCCAAAAAGCGCTTAATAAGCAGGTGCCCTATCAAATCTTGCCTACTTTGGGAACAACGCATGCAGTTGAGAAATTCTTATTGCAGCAAGTGACCTCGGTGAAGGATTCAAGGGCAGAGGTACTTTTGATCGCACACGGCACACCCCATTATCAGGAACCGTTTAAGCAGCTAGCGCAAATCGCTAGTAAGCTTGAAAGGCAACTTGGACGAAGGGTCTATCCAGCTGATTATTATGGGGAGCATCCGTATCTGCCTATTTTGGAGAAGCACAGCGAACCTATGATTATTCAACGTTTATTTTTAACGGAGGGGTATCTGGCGAGAAAAATAAAAAATAATATTATTGAACACAGAGGTGCACAGGATATTCTGCTGCCTACTATGCAAGATAGCGCAGCATTAGTTTCAGCGATTCTTGAAAGACTAACGCCCTACATTTAATCGTGATTGAAAGTGGTCGCTTCAGTAAATTTCGGATTATTTTTAAGCTTCTGCCTCTGTAACATTAATTATTTGAAAAAGCAGGTGTGACTATTACTTAGGTCACATCTGCTTTTTTGACTATGAAAGAAGGTATAAAATTTTCACATGAATAAATCGCTTTACAGCAAGCATATCCATTTCCGGCTTCACGAACTAGCTTTTCTACGCAAGCTATGCATACAGTTACTGCTAAACTCCATTAAGCAGAACTAGCATATCGGCAATAAGCAAAAGCTGAGCGAGTTTGCGAAGCCTTCCTTAAATAATTAGGGGATTCCCTAATATAAAAAACACTTGATATCCTTTATTGTGATTATGTGAACAAATAGAAGCTGAGGTGGAGATAGTGAAAGAACGGTTAGTGGTAATTGGGAATGGAATGGCAGGCGTTCGTACAGTAGAAGAAATCTTGGAGCGCGATCCTGATCGGTATGAGATTACGATCATTGGAGGCGAGCAATATCCAAATTACAATCGAATTATGCTTTCGAATGTATTGCAAAAAAAAATGACAGTCGATGAAATCATTACAAACCCAACCGAATGGTATCTGGAAAATCAAATTATTCTGAAAAATGCAGATCCAGCGGTAGGTATAAACTCAGAAGTGAAAACGATCACAACTGAATCAGGGGAAGTTGTTGCCTATGACAAAATTATTTTCGCTACCGGTTCTCATCCCTTTATTCTGCCAATTCCTGGAGCAGATAAGGAAGGGGTGGCCGCTTTTCGAACAATCGACGATACGGCAGAAATGTTAGCTGCGGCAGCAAAATATTCAAAGGCGGTCGTTATTGGCGGCGGCTTGCTAGGTCTTGAAGCGGCAAAGGGATTGCAGGAGCAAGGGATGGATGTCACGGTTGTCCATCTGGCAAAATGGCTGATGGAAACACAATTAGATGAGAAGGCCGGAAAGTTATTGCAGGCAGAGCTTGAAGAGCAAGGCCTGAAATTCTTGATGGAGCATAGTACCGAAGAGATTTTAGGAAACGAGCGCGTGACAGGTATGCGTTTTTCAAACGGTACAGAAATCGAAACGGATTTGATCGTGATGTCGATCGGTATTCGTCCAGCGGTGGAGCTGGCCCGGGAAATTGGTTTAGAAGTGAATCGCGGGATCGTCGTTAATGATTACATGGAGACCAGCCTTCCGAATATCTACGGAGTCGGCGAGTGTGTCGAGCACAATGGTATTTGCTACGGACTTGTGGCACCGCTGTTCGAGCAAGGAAGAATATTGGCAGATCTGCTTACGGAGCAGCCAGAAGTTAAAGCTTATCAAGGTTCAAAGACCTTTACCTCATTAAAGGTTTCTGGTGCAGATCTTTATTCTGCCGGCAACATTTTAAATACTGAGGGTATGGACAGTATCGAAGCCTTTGACAGTGCCTCAAAAAAATATAAGAAAATTTTCTTGAAGGATGGGAAAATTCAGGGAATCGTGCTTTATGGCGACACAGATGACGGTAGTCGCTACTACAATATGATGAAAAAAGGTCAAGAAATCAACGAGCTGGATCTGCAGACGATTGCTGTGCTTCAAGCAATTGGTGAAGGAGCAGGCATGGGGACGGACGTTGTCGAATGGGAAGATGACGAAACAGTTTGCGGCTGTAATGGCGTTGATAAGGGCACGATTTTGCGTTCAATTCGTGAAAAGGGCTTGTCCAGTGTCGGAGAAGTTGGAAAGGTCACGAAAGCTGGTACCTCCTGTGGAAAGTGTAAGCCGCAGGTCCAAACCTTATTAGAATATGAACTGGGGGATGCCGTTACCACGGCAACGGGTATCTGTCCTTGTACAGATTTAAATCGTGATCAGGTCGTTACACAAATCTATGCTAAGCATCTGACAAGTACGCAAGCGGTCTTTGCTGAACTAGATTGGCGTAACGTTGAGGGCTGTTCTAAATGCCGTCCTGCGGTCAATTTCTATCTGAATGTCGCTTGGCCTGCGGAGCATGAAGATGAACGAGATTCACGAGTAGTCAATGAACGAATGCACGCCAATATTCAAAAGGACGGGACTTTCTCAGTTATCCCAAGAATGCGCGGCGGACAAACGACCCCGCAACAGCTAATTAAACTGGCTCAAGTAGCGGAGCGCTACAATGTTCCATTAGTAAAGGTAACGGGTTCGCAGCGTATCGGCTTATACGGAGTGACGAAACAAGATTTGCCTAAAATTTGGGAAGAGCTAGATATGGTCGCTGCCCAAGCTTATGGAAAAGTGTTCCGTTCGGTTAAGACCTGTGTCGGGCAAAGCTTCTGTCGCTTTGGCACCCAGAAGACGATGGAACTAGGAATTAAAATCGAAGAAAACTTTGAGTATATTGATACACCACACAAATTCAAGGTAGGTGTTTCTGGCTGTCCGCGAAGCTGTGTGGAATCAGCAGTCAAGGACTTTGGAATCATCGGTGTTGAAAATGGCTTCCAAATCCTAATTGGAGGAAATGGCGGGACTGAGCTAGTAGAAGCGCAGCATTTAGTGACCGTTGAAACGGAAAAGGAAGTCATAGAACTATGTGGCGCAATGCTGCAATACTATCGAGAAACTGGAATTTATGGTGAACGAACAGCGCCGTGGGTGGAGCGAATAGGGTTTGAAAATGTTAAGGCTGTTTTGTTGGATGCTGAGAAACGTCAAACACTTTGGGACAGTCTTAATCAAGCGATTGCGGCTAAAGCCCGCCAGGATTCATGGGGACCAATTACCAAGGACGTGGATTTAAGAGAAAAAATGTATACCATTGAACGGCCAGAATTAGTGGGAGTAGGTGAATAAGTTGACAAAATTATTAGCAACAAAAAAAGCGAAGTTAATTCCGCGAATTGGCCGCTTGATTGATTTGCAGGGAGAAAGAATCGCTCTTTTTCAGCTTTCCGATGGACGAGTCTGTGCGATCGAAGATTACTGTCCGTTAACGCAGGGACCTGTGTTAGAAGGAATTGTATCGGGGGAATATTTGTACGAACCAATGCGTGAATATAAGATTTCATTGATTGATGGAAAGATTCAAGAGCCTGATGAGGGACAGCTAAGAGTTTTTCCAGTAGAAATCATTGATGATGACATTTATATAGAGGTTTAGTGATGATTTCATTTGTTGGAGCTGGTCCGGGTGATATTGAATTACTGACCCTCAAAGGAAAAAAGCGTCTGCAGGAGGCCGATGCGGTGATCTACGACCGCTTAGTCAATCCTTTGCTGCTGTTTTACTGCAAACCAGATTGTGTGTTTCTTTATGTGGGGAAGACACCGTATCAGTCAAGTATGCAGCAAGAGACAATCAACCAATTATTGCTGGATACACACAAAAATCCCAGCAAAATTGTTCGTTTAAAAGGAGGAATGCCCGAAATATTTGGCCGTTTAACAGAAGAACTGGAAGTAGTTACCGGTAATAATATCGCATTTGAAATAATTCCCGGTATTTCATCTGCTAGTGGCTCAGCAGCCTATAACGGTATTCCCCTAACTGAACGGGGGCAGGCAAGAGCAGTTACCTTTATGACTGCTCATTTAAAAATGAATGAGGAAGTTCTCTTGCCTGAACATCCTCCTGAACAGACGCTTTGTATCTACATGGGGATCGAGGCATTGCCAAAGCTCATTTTACAGTTGGTAAACCAAGGTTTTTCTGCGAATACGAAGATTGCAGTCATTAGCTGGGGGACCTATGGAAGACAAAAGAAAGTGTGCGGGACATTTTCAACGATTGAAGGCCTTATCGCAAAAGAAAGGGTTAAAAATCCGGCAATGATTTTAATTGGCGAAGTGGTTTCAAACGAACGCCGATTCAATTGGTTTGAACAGCTGCCAGCATTTGGCAAACGGTATCTGCTTGTTTCAACACGTTCGCCGACTATCGACGAACTGATTCACTACACAAGTGTCGGAGCGGATATTTGGTGGCACCAGGTAGGAGAAATGCGCGACAAACGCTTCGATCCTATCAGTGAACGTTATTTATCAGAACAGCAATTCGAAGAGGTCAAATTCATAGATTCGACTTCAGAAAAACTGTTTTGTTCTTTAAAAAAAGGAGAGTGAAAGGATGTCATTATCACCGAAGGATTTAGTAGATGAAGCGATTACGCGAGGAAAGGCCAAGGCGAATTACAGTCTGTTAACTATCGCTGTGTTAGGAACGATGGCGGGAATCTTTATTGGCTTAGCCGGAGTTGCAATGATCCGTACGATGGGATCAATGCCAAAGGAATGGGGCACCTTAGTGAATTTGCTGGGAGCAGTTGTTTTTCCCTTTGGTCTCATTTGCTTATTATTAGTTGGCGGCGAATTGGTTACAGGAAATATGATGGCAGTCAGCATGGCCTTATATGCAAAGGAAATCACGCTGAAGCAATGGGTACGTAATATGTTTTTTGTTACAGTGTTTAATTTGGTTGGCGCTTTAGCAGTCGCTGTATTTTTTGGCTATTTTTCGAACACCTTGCAGGGAGATTTTGTCGGTCGGACGATTGCGGTGGCTCAAGGGCGTGTGGCAGATGGCCCGTTACAGGCATTTTTATCAGGAATTGCATGTAACATCTTAGTTTGCACAGGGGTCTATATGAATATGGCCTCTCGAGATTTTATTGGTAAAATATTCGGTACGTGGCTGCCTGTCGCAGGGTTTGTCATCGCAGGCTATCAGCATGTTGTGGCGAATATGTTTTTGGTAGCTGCTGGAGTGTTAGCAGGTGGAGTAACGATTGGCCAATTCATTGAAAATATGGTATTCGTCTGGACGGGAAATCTAGTTGGCGGCGGCGTTATTCTAGCTGGCATGTACTTCCTTGCCTTTAAAGTGGGGATGAAACAAAACACCGAAGGATTGGAAAGTACGAAGACTTCCTCTATAATAGTGGAGGAAAAATAATTGATCGAGGAATACGATGAGAAAATTAAAGGTTGGGACAAGAAAGAGTCCCTTAGCCATGAAGCAAACACAAATTGTGATAAATTTGTTAATGACACACTGTCCACAGCTGGAAATCGAAATTGTCGGACTTTCTACTAAAGGCGATCGACTGCAGCAGGCACCTTTGACTCAAATTGGAGGAAAAGGTGTCTTTGTTAAGGAAGTCGAATACCAGCTGCAACAAAAAAAGATCGATTTTGCCGTACATAGCTTAAAAGATATGTCCGCCAGCCTTCCTGACGACCTCATTCTAGCAGCTACGCCTAAACGTGCACAGCCATGGGATTGTCTGATTTTGAAGAATGACGCTGTACTTGAAGCTGAAAAAGAGGTAACGATTGGTACAAGTAGTCTGCGAAGAGCAAAACAGTTAGCGATGAAGTATCCTAATATGCGATTTGTTCCGATCCGTGGGAAAATAGAAACCCGTTTGGAGAAGATGGTAAGAGAAAAGATGGACGGGACTGTTCTTGCTTGCGCTGGATTAGAACGAATGAACTATTTTGATCAATTATCTAGCTATAAGATATTGCCTCCAGAATTATGTGTCCCTGCAATTGGTCAGGGGATTTTAGGTGTTGAATGTCGAAAAGAAGATCGCGAGGTTTTTGATTTGTTAGTTCAAATAACGGATGAAAAAACATCTTCAGCGGCAACGGCAGAACGTTTCTTTTTACGTCAAATGAATGGCAATTGCGACCTTCCGATCGGGGCCTTCGCCGAGAAAAATGGGCAGGTATGGGATTTCTATGCTTTTTTGGCCGAGAATATGGATGCTACAGGCAGACAGCTTCACTTGTTAGGAGACGATCCGCTATCCTTAGCGGAACAGGCGGTCAAGGAGTTATTTTCTCAAAAAACCTATTGTTGATATGAAAGAAAGATTTCGTGGTCATTAGGATCACGGAGTCTTTTTTTGCGATTTGTTAAGGTTGAGATGTAGATGTCGTTTTTAACCAAAAATAGAACAAGTTGGTTAGCCAAATCGTATGCTTGAGTTAGCTTTGGCAAAATTAGGAATACTTGAATTTCCCATTGCTAGGAAAAAAGTAAGTTTGTGAGGCCAGCATAGATTTTCCTATAATAAGCTTGTAAATAAATGAAAGTGGTGAAGAAAATGAAAAACATCTTGTTAATTTGCGGTTCAGGTGCTTCAAGTGGCTTTATGGCAGCGGCGATCAGAAAAGCAGCCAAAAAAAGAAAGGTTGAAGTAACAGTTAAGGCTGCCAGCGAATCGCAATTGGACGATCGGATTAATGAAATCGATTACTTGCTGATAGGACCACATTTGTCTTATATGCTAAATGATCTTCAAGAGCAAACCAAAGACAAAAATGTCAAGGCGGCAGTGATTCCGCAAGCAGTTTATGGGACGTTGAATGGAGAGAAAGCGTTGGATTTGATTTTAAAAATGGAGGGTTAACTGATGGATAAAATTATGAATTTTATGACGAATTCCTTTGCTCCTAAAGTGAATAAAGTAGTAAAAAATCCTTGGATTTCCGCTATTCAGGATTCGATCATGGTGGCATTGCCGCTAGTTTTTGTCGGCTCATTAGTAACCGTGGTGTCACTATTAAAAAATATTTTCAGCGGCATGCCTGATTTTTCCATGATTAGCAATTTTTCATTTGGGATGTACGCATTAGTAGTAGCGTTTTTAATTCCTTATTACTTGATGGAGAAAAAAGGCTTTGGTGGTCAGAAGCTGATTTCTGGTGCAGCTTCACTGGTATTATTCATGATGCTGCTTTTTCCAACAATGACAGCCGACGGTGAGGCGGTCTTCATTCTTTCTCGCTTCGGTGCTACAGGTATGTTTTTATCAATGATTACTGGACTATTTGTCGGTTTTGTCATGAATTTTGCTGTGAAGTATTCCTTCTTTGATGAAGATACACCGATTCCCGATTTTGTCGTAGGTTGGTTCAATAGTTTACTGCCAATCACCTTTATCTTACTGGTAGGCTGGCTGATCACATTCCAATTCAAAATTGATTTCTTTGATGTTGTCTTGCTAGTCTTCAGTCCATTGGCAAGCATTGTCCAATCGTATCCGGGCTTTGTGTTATCCGTTTTCATTCCTGTATTTCTATATACATTCGGGATTTCTGGCTGGGTAATGATGCCTGTGGTTTATCCGGTTTACATGTCAGGTTTGGCAGCGAATGCTGAAGCTGTGGCAAATGGTGGACAAGCAATCAACATCGCTACTCAAGAAACCTGTTACGCCTTTTCGTCGATGGGTGGGATCGGAACAACATTGGCTTTATCTGTGATGATGCTTTTGTTGAGTAAATCTGCGCAATTAAAAGCAATCGGTAAAGCAGTCATCATTCCTTCGATCTTTAACATCAATGAACCATTGGTATTTGGAGCACCAATCGCCTTTAATCCTTACTTGATGGTGCCAATGTGGATCAATAGCATTATTGTTCCAACGATTGCTTATGTAACAATGTCACTAGGATTAGTCAACATACCGTCTAGCACATTTCTGTTGTGGTATATGCCATATCCATTTACATCTTACTTGGCGACGCAGGATTGGCGAGCGATTGTTGTATGTGTGTTGATTTTTGCCATTACGTGGCTGATATTCCTGCCGTTCTTTAAGGCCTATGACAATTCATTGGTAAAACAAGAAGCTCAGGAGGCCATGGAGGAAGCAGAGGCAGAAGCCGTTCATTAAAAATAACTATAAGCTATTAGCAGGAGGTCGCATATGGAAGAGACAAAGTATTTAGA
>OKVL01001383.1_pt1 | contig 10369 bp, 14 predicted proteins | sample 1606791 | NCBI WGS metagenome assembly OKVL01 (sample SAMN03281006, study PRJEB24777) | human gut metagenome | isolation source: fecal sample PR165 from 1 month old male Malay infant, vaginally delivered...
GGCAGAGGCAGAGGCAGCGGAAGAGGCAGAGACAGAAAGAATACCGGTCAGGACAGAGACTCTTTCTTCTCTTTTCTGAACTGAACCCCGGCATACCATGCTGAGGCGAGACAGGCGAATGTACTGATGAGTACCCGGTTTTCTTCATCGGGTTCTGCACTGTTAAGCATAAAAGCGACGATGACGGCGGCAGCCATTCCCCATGCAATACCGGACCACAGACGCAGTCTGTCGGTAATTATATTGACAATAATGAAGGCGACAGAGAGGCCGAAAGCCCATAACATCATGACGGGATGGAATGGCATAAATACAAGATTCAACGCGCTGAACACAGACGTCAGAGCAAATAAAGCAGACATACGCACCGCAGTCCCTCCCTGGGAAAAAAATTAAGGCTTACTCTCACTGCCACCGTCTTCCGGCTTCTGGTATTCGGGCGCATTGGCGCGGGGCAGCTGCTGACTGTTCAGTCGATGTACGCGGAGCCGTTCACGAAAATATTCGCGCAGATGTTCAGGCTGCTCCCGTTCAACGAGTTCGTGAACAACAGGCTTGTTCATGCGTTCCTGCCATGCAACAGCGGCGGCCGCTTTATCGACAGAGACTTTATCCTGCTCGTCTTTTGAGAATGAGGCGATATTCCAGTTTGACAAATCTGCACCTGCAACGTTTTCCAGAAAGCTATTGTGGATAATACGCGCATTCACAGACTTCAGCGACTGAGAACGGAGAAGAGAGCGAGCGGCGCCGGAGGCGCGGCGACGTTTCTCTCCGGCAGGCGCAGCCTGCCAGGGGTTTGGGCGCGGGCTGACAGGCGCCCTCCGGCCCGGACGCCTGCCATCATACTTACTGGCCTTTTCCACCCTGTAAGATGAAATGACCGCCGATGTACACGGCACACTGACAGGTCATGTATTCGCAGATTTCATCCATCACCTGCGCGGTGGTCAGTTCCCGCTGACCGGCATCACGTCGGCGGGCATTAATCAGGGCTTTGTACTGTCGCAGGATCTCGCGGGTTTCCGATGCAAGTTTCATACGTTTTCTCCTTAACCGGCGGGTTTCCCCGCCGGACATTAATCAGTTGCTGAAGACATAGCCGTCATGGAACACATAACCGCTGCTGAACAGGTCACGCGCCCAGGCTTCAAAATCGAAATAGCTGCGCAACGGCTCCGGCACCTCATTTAACAGGCCGTTGTCCTCCACCATCTCCCGCGCATAGTCTTCCTCGCTTTCCGCCTCGCCGCGGTACGCATCATCAAACGCGTCATAGTCACATTCGCCGGTATACTCCGCCCAGGCGATAAAAGCGGCTTCCCTGCCCTCTTCTTCGGCGCGTTTGTAAGCGGCGATAAAATCCCAGTCAATGGAGCATTCAGAGACGAACTGCGACGGAATGCCCTCCCAGTCCTGGAACATAAACTCGGCATCCCATTCATCGGCATGCAGTGCCTGACAGGCCTCGTAAAAATCTTCCCTGCCGTTAAACTCCGTCAGATCAAACCATTTGCCGAAAATGCTGCCGCAGTTGTATTTGTGATACGTGCCCACGTAAACAGCCGGTGTGGTGGTTGTAGTGCGCATAAAAAATCCTCCATAGTCGATGTCGTCTGAGTTCCGGCTTACGCCGTGCCGACACGACAGCCGGGCGAAAAGCGGAGGATGCAAGGGCGTCACCGAAGCCGCAGCGCAGTAAAAAAGCAGGAGCTGGCTGGACGGTTTGACGGCGAAAATTGAGCCGGAAAACGACGGGAAGACGGCGGATAACGTATGAAATAAACTGCGACCGGGTGAAGGTGACGGCGTTTACGCTTCCCTTGCATCAGCCGCGGCCCGGCTATAGTAGAGGCACGGCGTTTGCCGCAGGCCGCACGGGACGTTACTCACCGCGAAGCCGGAACAACGTGAAGGAAGAGCCGTAAAAGTGGAGCCGGCGACATCCTTCGTGGTGGATTCAGGGGGCCGCCGCCCCCTGCTGTTCGCTACACTGGCCGGATTGCTGACAGGGCATTGCGGACAAGACTGATTTCTGCACGCGCTTCTGCCATGACCTCATGTAACAGGGTTAAATCCATCCACCGGCGCGGAGGCTCGCCCGGAATACGCAGCACATCGCACATCTGGCCACATGCCAGGATTTGATCAACATTGTCGCTGATAACAAAGAACTCGACGCTGCTGTAGCGTGCCCCTTTGTTCAGGATGGCATCGAGCACCACCGGCAAATTGTCATCATCGTCCAGCCAGCAGGGCATATCATTTTCCTTCACAACCAGACGGAAGTTTCGGGTCTGGCGATAAAACAGCGTTTCCCCGCGCGTGGTCAGCGCCGCCTTTATCCGGCGCGCATCCTCCCATACCTGCCGGGAGATATCCCGCACCGCGCGGGACAGGCAATCCGTTACAGCCTGAATCTCCGGCTCCGTCAGCCATTCCCCGGCCCAGGGGAACGCTATCTGTGTTCCGTCCTCCGGAAGCTGCGGCGCGTCGGCATAGCGGCTGCCGGATAAAATAATCTGCGCTGGCGTCCCGGCTATTTTTGTCATGGCACTTTGCAGCTCTGCGGGTACGTCACCGGTACAAAGCAAAGGCAGCAGATGAACAATATTTGCCGCATCCAGACGGACATAAATGCTTATCCATCCCGGTTTATTGACCGGATCACGCTGATCAACATCGGTATGGTCAGGCCATCCATAATCAGCAATCAAATCGCGCGCACGGCGCATAACAAGGGCGGTTAACGTGGTGATTTCCTGCATAATGGGTTCCTCTGAACGGGGTCAGTACACGCCGCCCGGGCGGCGTGTTGATTTCAGTTTTTCAGTAAGGCGCGAACTTTCGCCGCATCAGCCAGGCGGCGGGTAACGCTTTCCGGGACCGGATGATTGCTGTCACGGGCGGTCCATTCCCTGTGCCATAACGCCTGTTCGGCAGTGGTCAGCAGGGTTTCAAGCAGGTCAGCCGGCACACTCACCGCCGCTGCGGCCTGTTTCACCTGTTCAATCAGATCCATCACCGCACTGGCAGACACGCCCGACTCAAGCCGTTGTTCTTCCGGTATGGCGTCCATACGCGCCAGTACCGCCCTTGTGTCCTGTTTCGAAACGGCATATTCCATTCCGTCGGCCAGCGCTTCGATATCCGCCGGGGACCAGACAATGAGGTTCAGCGGGGTTTCTGCGGGATACTGTTCACGCAACAACTGGCAGAGGGTTTCACAGGTTCCGTACATATTTTTCTCCTCTGTCCTTAAAGCAGGCATCCAACTCAAGAATTTCGTTGTATGCCGCCATAAACAGGGCATTGATGCGAAAAAGGGTCTGACGGGTCAGGCGTTCGGCCAGCACATCGGAGTCAAAGCGATAGCGGTGCTCCATCCCGTTCAGCGTCGCCCGCAGGTCACACATGCTGTTGGCGATTTCCGCCACTTCTGCGCGGAGTTTTTCGTGTCCGGCATAGTTCATTACGCGGCCTCCGGGAACTCGTCGTTAGCGGCCGGGTACTGCATGGCGCGCCGGACGGCGGCCAGACGTTGCTGTCCGGCCCGGTGATACTGCTCCAGCAGTTCAATACCGATGTAACGACGGCCAGCCTGGAGGGCGGCCACACAGGTGGAGCCACTTCCGGCAAAGGGGTCGAGCACAATTGCGCCGGGATGTGTGAAAGACTCAATCAGCGGTTGCAGGCTGGTTACGGGTTTTTCTGTCGGGTGGTGCCGGTTGCCTGAATATTTCCACGCAATCACGTCATTCAACGGGTTTTGCGGCAGGGACGGACGACCTTTTGCAAGGATGTAGGCGCATTCGTGGCGGTAGCCCACATATGCGGCCTTCGATGTGTAGGTTTTAGGGAAAACCAGATGACCAACAACGCTGAACCCGCCCTGTTTCCACGCAGCCATAAAGCGATCGACACGGTTCCAGCCGTAGAAGCTCACCATCAGCGCGTCTTTTTTCAGCACGCGATACATCTCATGGCTGGCGGGTTGCAGCCATTCATCGGTTTTATCGCCGGCGATGGTACGCCCCTGACGGTCACGAAAACCGACGAGATATGGCGGGTCGGTCAGAATGAAATCGACAGCATTATCCGGAAAGCCGGACACGATATGGACGCAATTACCCTGGATAAATCGGGACATGGTAGTTCTCCTTTCTCAAATGCGGCGCCAGTTACGCCGTGCCGATACGACAGCCGGGCGAAAAGCGGAGAATGCAGGGGCGGTGCCGCAAGCCGCAGCGCAGTGAAAAAGCAGACGCTGGCTGGACGGTTTGACGGCGAAAATTGAGACGGAAAACGACGGGAAGACGGCGGATAATGCCTTTGAAATAAACTGCGACCGGGTGAGGACACCGGCAGAGCGAACCCTTGCATTCGAAGCGGCCCGGCTACAGTAGCGGCACGGCGGCCACACGATGGCAGGAACCTGAAAAACGGCCTATGTTCTGAACTGAAGAAAACACAGATTTCGCATGCGAAATCTACACCGGAGAAACGATAATGTGCGGTCGGTTTACGCAGTACAACTCCCGCGAGGAGTACCTGGCCTTTCTCGGAGAAGAAGCAGAACGGGACATCCCGTATGATCCGGAGCCCGTCGGCCGCTACAACGTTGCGCCCGGAACCCGGGTATTACTGCTGAGTGAACGCCGCTCGCAGCTGCATCTTGATCCTGTTCACTGGGGTTATGCGCCGGAGTGGTGGAACAAGCCCGCTCTAATCAACGCCAGAAGTGAAACTGCGGCTGGCAGCCGGATGTTCAGGCCACTCTGGGAGCACGGACGGGCCATTATTTTTGCTGACGGCTGGTTTGAGTGGAAACAGCAAAACGGCGTGAAACAGCCGTTTTTCATTTACCGCAAGGACGGAAATCCACTCCTGCTCGCTGCCATCGGGAAACCACCTTTTGAGAATGGTAATGACCTGGAAGGATTCCTGATCGTCACGGCAGCTGCGGATGAGGGACTGCTGGATATTCACGATCGGCGACCGTTCGTGTACTCACCGGATGCCGCACGTAAATGGCTCAGTGAAAACACAACCGGTAAAGAGGCGGAAGACATTGCCCGTGAGGGCAGTCTTTCCGCCGAAGATTTCACATGGCACCCCGTCAGCCGGGCTGTTGGCAATCCCGGGAACCAGGGCAGGGAACTTATAGAGCCACTGGCTTAGCAGACGGTGAGATACCCGGCATCCACTCACAGGGTTATGCACCGTTTCTGTGGATAACCCAGAGCCTGTTTTATCCGGCAGAACAATAACCTGGCAGGAGCCGGTAAAATTCTCCTTGCAGGACGGGAAATATCTTAAATAATACTGTATATAAAAACAGGCATTTTAAGAGGTATGCCATGATCCTTTTTGTCACTCCCGCATCTGAACCAGCACTGTCCACCGCACCACTTTTCACAGAGCGCTGTCCGGCAGGTTTTCCGTCACCGGCCGCGGACTATACCGAAGACGAACTGGATCTGAATGCCTATTGTATCCGTCGCCCCAGCGCGACCTACTTTGTCCGGGCCATTGGCGACTCGATGAAAGATATGGGCCTGCACTCCGGCGATTTAATGGTTGTCGACAAAGCCGAAAAACCCATACAGGGGGATATTGTCATCGCAGAAACAGATGGCGAGTTCACCGTTAAACGCCTGCAGCTTAAACCCCGAATCGCCCTGCTGCCGATGAATCCCGCCTACCCCACCCTCTACCCGGAGGAACTGCAGATATTCGGCGTGGTGATGGCATTCATACATAAGACGCGGGGTACTAACTGATGTTTGCGCTCGCTGATGTGAATTCGTTCTATGCGAGCTGCGAGAAAGTTTTTCGTCCCGACCTGCGGAACAAACCTGTTGTTGTTCTTAGCAACAACGACGGCTGTGTAATAGCGCGAAGTGCCGATTATGTGGAATTGCAAGTAACACTGTGATGCAGATGAAGCGAACTTCATCTGACTATAATATTGATATCGTTTTCCGCAACAATCAGCATCACAGCAGGTAAACCTTCCACACTCATTTTTTGATGTAACTTTTTGATTAAATTATCATCTTCATTACTGGCTTTCGCTGAAAATCCTTGAGGATGGGAGTGCCATTCACCAACATAATCGACAACACGAGCGGTCAGCTGCTGAACCCGTTCTAATGCTTCCTTTTGTCCCTCTTCTCCTCGGACAAAGAAGGCTGGTGAGGATTTACTGTCGATAGGTTCTGGGAGCACATCAACCAGAATAATAGTCTTGTTCTTAAAATCAGTTATGCCCACAATAGCGCCCCCGGTTTCATTCGGTAGGGCCTGTAAACGGGTGTGTCTCAGTTTTTGTTCTAAGCCTTGATCGTATCTAACAATCCATTCGCCAGCAATTACAGATACCACAGGGTAAAGCTCAATTTCATGAGCGCTCACTGCACCTGAATTTTCATCAGACACCCAGATACATAATCGAGCATCATCCTTAAGGACGGTCTGCCGTAGTTGGCGCGACAGGATACCAGCATGAACGTGAATACATTCGTTAGACATACGTACAGAAATATCCCGACATCCACCACCGACCCAACGATCACCATAATTGTGCTGTAGGTGAGTGTTTCCCCACTCGCTGCTCAAAATTGCCCGGTAGTATTGCCCCTCAATTGCATCAATTCGGCACTGTCTGTCTGTATCCTCTATTAACATCACGCTGGCCTTGCCTGATGGTGTCAGAAACAGACTAACTGTTCTGGGTATATCATCTTTTAACGCTAGGGTCCTAGGCACCTCAAAGGTGGTACTGACATCCACAACTAAGTGAGCCTCATTCACAGCTCTGGCAATATCATGATCGTCATCAAGAATACTTTTATTGATCGCTCCGGGGAGAGGTTCATGTGGATAAATACTACCTGCGAGGTGCCGAAGAATATCAGTTTTAGGGTATCCAATATGATCATCAACCCCAATATGGCGGGGCAGATTATGTGGAAGGAGTTTGTCAGGATCGATAAATGTCCAGTGTCCCCAGCCGACTCGTATCCAGATATCAGCTAATGTGCCGCCAAGAGCCCCAACGCCAGCCAGAACACCATAGAAAGATGCATTATCAGAATCAACAGCAGAAATGTCTCTTGCTCGTGCAGCATTCATAGCCGAACGTATTTCGACAGGTAACAGTGGTAATTGTTGCCATTGTGTACCTCTTACGCCACCAAGTAGTCGGAAACGGTGCTGTATTCCCCGCTCATTCCTAGGGGCAAGTATGTCTAATACGCTGGCAAGTTCGTAGAGTGAGCGTTCCACGATATAGCCCATAACATCAGTACGTTCTGTTTTACCATCCCTTAAACGAGGAACCCATAGCAGAATTAGCAAACCTTCCTTTTCACCAGAGCTAGGGCGAAGACCTGTATCAGGTATAGCATCATAAACAGCATCAGCGAGTGGCTGGAGAAGTTCACTTCCCCAGGATTGAAGCTGCTCTTCCAGTTTTTTCAGATTGTCAGGATATGAAGCAACTAATGAGGCTTCAACTGGTGGGACGGCAATGGTTAATAAGCGAAATGGTCTGATGCCCTGATTAGAATGTTCAGGTACAGCCCTTAAAATTATCGGCTTACCATTGCTGACCATCTGGAGGCTGAGTTTATGAGCTGCGGCATGATTATAATCAAGATAATTCGCTGGTAAAATAAGTTGATAGGGGCTCATATAAAAAAGTTGCTCAAGAGGTTGGTCTTCTCGATGCAAACGTTGTTCAGCTGATTCTCTGAGCCACCAAAATATTCGCTCAATAAATCTTTCAGGTGTCCAGTTGCGTTCGACGGCGCTCCAAGATACATCATAAAGGCAAAGAATTTTTGGAGAGTCTGGTACACCTGCATGTTGATGAGATAAAACAGGAAAATCTTTACGCAATGCATGAACTAGGATCGGGATAGTGAACTTAGGGTTTATCTCAATAGCTAATCGTTCTTTACGACGAATGCCAGCCTTATTGCCAGAAGTTACTGTACCATCAGCAACATCAATGACTAGGTATTCCGAGCGGTCATTGTTTTGCTCAGATAAACGTAATTCTCGAACAGTTATATAGGGATGCTGTTCGCATGCTGTAAGCAATGAGATTGTTTGCGGATATAGGCTATCACGCCCCGATGAATCGAGGCGTTTACCCAATTCGAAATATTCGATCATTGGTTTATTACACCTGCCCGGGGTGCGGCTGCCGTAGCAGCGCTTGTCGCAGCAGAAACTGCACCAACAATAGCGGGAATCAATTTTCCATCTCGTGCCACTTCAAACTCAAGAACAGTTTTATCTTTAAGGTCGCCCGTGCAACTGAACCAACCATCAACATTATCCAGAATATCATCGTACTCACGTTTAGCTCGAATACACGGAGGATCATAATCGTCATCAAGTATCTGTTTGCTGCTGGAAACTATTGTCGCTCCAGAACGCGCTTGCCCTAAAGCATTACGGGCCGCATCGCAAACCAGAGCATCTTCTCCCCATTGTGACCAGCTATAATAGGAAAGTGAATGCCACGAACAATGATGTGGTGTGAGGAGAAGATCATACTCCAGCACCTCAGGATTGCTTTTGTAACGATTCCATAATCGCTCCCAGATGAGAACTTCTGCATCCCCACCGAGTAAAAAGTGCATAGGATTACGAGAATATGCGGAAGGCAGTATTTTCATATTCATAATGATACTGGATTCATTTTTAGAAAGGGCTTCTTCCAGATTTTCATCATCTTCATGTGGTGCAGGTGCCAGAAGCTGTGCAGAGAAAACGTCTGAAACTTGCCCGTCAATTCTGGTGAATGTATCTCCAGCTTTAATAAGAATGGCACTCAGATCATCCGTTTTACCGTTAATATCTTCACCCATGATAAGAATGCGATTACCGCTAAATGCGTAACCATGTTCCCGCCAGTATTTTACACGGCGCCGAGCTTCCGTATTAAATGCCTGAGCATCTTCGCAAAGTGTGTGATTTTTCGAACGACGTCGAAAAATCAATGGTGATGACCACAACTCTCGGATGATTATGCGTTTTTCTGAACGTTTCAGATGGTCATCTGGATAGTCTTCAGGACGGCCCAGCCAGAAATGTTTACGTAGACCCCCACAATGGTCCTGATCCGGATGACTCAGCATAAAGACGTCAACAAAAGGGCGATCGTTATTATCGTACTTCAATCTGTTACGTAGCGCCGAGGCAACATCAGGTGTGTCATCTTTGGGGTCATCAGCAGCAGAACGGATATGTACATCAGTCAGAATGGATGTACCCTGGGTATCAGCCAAACGCACCAGTGTCATATCACCGTTGCCGACCTGGAAAAAAGTAACTTTTGCTGCCATCGACATCTCCTTCAGGGATACGAAAGATTGAGGTTAAGAACATCTGTTGCTAAGATACATCTAGTAATTATTCGAGTCTAGTAACTATGCGTATATTTTTTAGACTCAAATTGTAAGCACAGGAAATGATTGATAAATGATTGATAAAATGGTGCGAACTGGTCATTGGGGCCAAGAGAGACGACTTGAATTCATCGATTTTCGCCTACTGTGGGAAGGTCGACTTAACCGTGCAGATATCACTACATTTTTCAGAATTTCAGTGCCGCAGGCTTCGTTAGATTTGGCTAAATATCAAGAGATTGCACCAAGAAACATGGTGTATGATCGAACTCAGAAGGCTTATGTAACTACTCCAGATTTCAAACCTGTTTTTTCAAGTTTTGACAGTAATCATTACCTGAATGAACTATTAGGGCGAGAAAATGGAATAGTGGATCCTTGTGATAGTTTCATTGGATGGGCCCCTCCGGTTGCCAGCCTTCCTCTTCCGGCTAGGAAAGTACAACCTGAAATATTGATTGATTTAATCCGGGCCATGCAAAGAGAACAGGCTTTGGTTGTTGATTATCGTTCGATGACTAATGAACCAGCGGTTCGTATGTTATACCCAACTGCATTTGCACATGATGGTCATCGGTGGCATATTCGCGCCTATTGTTTTAAATCTGCAATGTTTAAAGATTTTGTCCTTGGCAGATTCTTTAATATTATTGAATTTGTTTCCCCACCGACATCAATTCCACAAGATGTTGACTGGAATACATTTATTGATGTGGTGATAGGTCCAAACCCTAACTACGATACGAATAGACGGCTATCTATTGAGCATGATTACCAAATGGTACATGGCGAGGCGAAAATTCGGATACGTAAAGCACAATTATATTATCTTAACCGTCGGTTAAATTTGGATGTGAAAATCGATTCTTCAATAGATGATAAGCAGCAAATCATCATGCTAAGAATAGAAAAACCTGAAGATTCTATAGGATAAAGTTAACATG
>OKVL01001389.1_pt1 | contig 10323 bp, 5 predicted proteins | sample 1606791 | NCBI WGS metagenome assembly OKVL01 (sample SAMN03281006, study PRJEB24777) | human gut metagenome | isolation source: fecal sample PR165 from 1 month old male Malay infant, vaginally delivered...
TCTTTGAGCGCAATAATCAACTCTCTACTCATGACTACCTGGCCCATATCTTTCAGCATTTCAAGAAAAATCAGGACCATGTGACCAGTCTCTTGCTCTCCAAAAACGATTATTTTATCCGGCAACTGCGCAAAGAGCTAGAACATGATGTCTACCCGATGGTCGCTGATGAACTGATTCACTCACACTCCAACATTCCTCACTCCTATCTCAAGCACCTGGTCGTCAGCCACTTCATTGAAACTCTCAGCTGGTGGCTAAAAAAAGGAAAATCCTATAGCGAACAGGAAGTGGTCCAATTTTATTTGGAGATTTTAAACGTCGCTTCTAACTAAGGTGCGACTTTACATCATGTATCATAAAAAGGAAAACTATGCTTCTCCCCATTCTTCTCAGCTTTTTCACAGCTTTCTTGGCCCTTGCTTTTGCCCTTCTTCATTTATTAGTCAGCGTTTCCGAATTAAAAAGGGCAAGAAGACCCTTGGAATTTACCTACTTTTTCTAGGAAGTAGCCTTGCGACCTTCTCTCTCATTCTCTACTTCTTTTTGTCGATTGTCACACTATCTCTTTGGATGATTGGCTGTGGGTTGATTTGCTACGGAGCCTATTGGAATGGCAAGCACAAAAAACTTCAATCCAGCCCGCCATGTCATTCGGATTGGAATCGCTCTGATTCTTACCATTTTATTAGCCCTCATCTAAGAAAAACTCAAGTTTTATCAATGAAAACTTGAGTTTTTTGGTAGTTACGAAATAAATAAGAAATTAAACATCCTGCTTTTCTTTAAACATTTTGACCTTATTTTGGCAGTAATCCATTAATTTCTGTGCTTTTTCAAATGTATATCCTTTTTCAGATACAGACTTGACTTTCTTTTCATCAAAGTAGTAGCCTGTCAAGCCCCTGACTTCCTCTGATAAGGTGAGATAATATCCTGTTTCAATTCCCTGATCTAAATCTTTTGACAGAGACTTCATCAGGCGTCCAAAGAGAGACTTTTTCGTCTTTTCATCACTGGAATCATTCCCTAAGTTAGTTGAAATCAAGCCGGGATGATAGGCATTGATGGTGATGTTTGAAGCTTTTAAAAAGAATTCCCTTGCCAAATAACGTGTCATCCAGATGGTGTAGAGCTTGGAATTATTATAGGCCAATCCTGGATTGTATTCTTTCTCAAATTCAAAGTCCAAATCCTTGACCTTGGCAAAATGATGCATATAGGAAGAAGTATTAATGACACGGCCGTCAGCCGCTTTTTCTAACAAGGGACTTAGCTCAGTTGTTAAAATGTAGGGAACCAGAACGGATAACATAAATGTCAACTCGACATTTTCAGCACTCGCTTTTCGGTCTTTTCCTGCATACAGGCCTGCATTGTTAAACAAGACATCGATACGTTGAAAGTCTCGCTTTATTTCCTCCACAAATCGATAAACATCGTCTAATTTTGAAAAATCTGCCAAGTAACTAGAAACTCTAGCTCTCAAGGAAACTCCCCGAACCTCTTGAAGCGCCAACTCCAGTTTTTGAGGATTTCGACCATGAAGGATGACCTGATGCCCTTCACTGGCCAGTTTCTTTGCCAAATGTTTACCAATACCGTCAGTAGCACCTGTAATCAGAACCGTTTTGATCATCTTAGTCCTCTAAGAAAGCTATTAGTTCTGTTGAAAATTCGTCTGCATATTGGAAGATTGAACCGTGACCAGCATTTGGATAGATGATGAGTTTACTTTCTTTTATTTTCTCATGCATATCATAAGAATTTTCTGTTGGAACCTGCATATCCTTATCCCCGTTGACGATTAAGGTTGGTTGAGTGATAAATTTTAGGTCGTCTTGAGGATCTTTCCCCCAACGTTTAATAGCTTTGAGTTGAGTCAAGAAACCAGGCACACTCATGTCTTTGTCCGCAAATTCCTTTGTTCTCATACCCATTCGTCCTAGGACTTTCAAAGCTTCGATTTTCCCTTGTTCATCATAATTATAGAAGATATAGCGTTTAGGATCGATACGCTCGAGTCCCGCTTTAAACATATAGTTAAATATTTTCCCTGTTACCTTATCGACCTCTTTTCCACCTCGAGGTCCTGTTCCAGCCAAAATCAAACGGCTCACTAGAGTAGGATTTATTCGGATGATTTCTTGAGCAATCATACCTCCCATAGAAAGACCGAGGAGGTTGATTTTATCGTAACCAAGCGCTTTTACAAAGTCAATTGTCTGCTCAGCCATTCCAGGTATAGTCGGAGCCACTTTTCCTTGACTGGCTCCAACACCAGGAAGATCGACTACAATGACATGGTGCTTTTCAGCAATTAAGTCTAATAGTTTTGGATCCCAGTTATCGAGAGTTGCTGCCAAATGGACCAGCATCAGAAGAGGTAATTTTGATTCGCCTTTGCTGAGTTCGCGATAAGCAATTTGATTTCCTTGAACAGCGATGTATTGAGTTTTACTTGTAAGATATGACATTGTGTTTTCCTTTTTATTTCTTAAAGCTGAGGACTGTTTTTCCACGTGAGCGCCCATTAGCGACCTTGTCTAAGGCGCTATTTACTTCTTCAAATGGATAGACTGTATCGATAGATGGTTTGATTTCTAATTTGCTAAAGAGGTCGGCTACCTTTTGTAATTGAGCGCCATTGCTTTCTACAAAGATAAAATGGTAGTGAACGCCGTATTTGTCAGCCATCTTATCAAATTTACGACCAGCTAGTCCAAGTAGGATCTGTTTCCATTTTGGCAGGTTCATCCGTTTGGCAAAGTCACCATTTGGCATAGCACGAAGGGACACAAGCTGACCACCTTTTTTCATGATAGACATTTGTTTTTCAGTCTCAGCGCCCCCAAGGGTATCGAGGACATAATCAACCTGGCTAATAGTTTTTGTATAATCCTCTGTTTTGTAATCGATAAAGCGATCTGCTCCTAGGTTCAATACACGCTCAGCACTATCTCCAGCCCCATTAGTGATGACTGTCAAACCTTTAGCCTTGGCAATTGGAATGGCTATACCCCCGACACCACCTGTACCACCAGAGATAAAGATGGTTTTGCCAGCTTGAGCTCCCATGAGGTCTAGGGCTTGCATGATAGTCAAGGCAGTAAGCGGAACAGCAGCAGCTTCTTCGTCAGATAGATAATCTGGAACTTTGGCTAGAGACTGACTGTCTACGGCTACATACTCGGCAAAGGCACCAATATGGTCAAGTGGGAGACGTCCAAAAACTCGGTCACCGACTTTGAGGTTTTTGACTTGTGTGCCGGTCTCTTCAATGATACCGACCACTTCATTTCCTGCAGTTTGTGGGAGTTTGTAAGGAACAATCATCTTGACCTCTCCTCGGGAAATCATGTTATCCAGAGGATTGACACCAGCTGCGGTGACTTTGACCAAGACTTGTTTGTCTGTAATACTTTGTTTAGCGACTTCTGTGATATTCAGTGTGATATTCTTTTTGTTATAAGTAGTATGTTGTGCGGCTTTCATTGTCTTCTCTTTTCTATTTTTGTTGTATCTGATAAAGATACATGTATGGTCGTTTTAAAACTGATCTGCATGCAAATCAGTTTCGTTTTTGTTTGGCTTCTTTATAAAGATTGTCAATGACATCTTCTAAGGTTTGGTGAGCTAGTTCCTTCTCAAGTTGAGCTTCAGCACTAGCAAATAGTGGCGAAACGGCAGCTTGGATATGTTTTCCCACTGGGCAATCCAGATTGCTATTTTGATGGACGGGAAATAAGCTGATGTGGCTGACTTCTTGTGTGGCAAAATAAATGTTAAGTAAGGTGATGTCCTTTGGCGATTTACTAGGTTGGTAGCCCGTTTTTCCTTGCTGAGACTGGATCAGTCCAGCATTTTTCAATAAGGCAACCACCTTACGAATATAACTAGCGTTGGTCCCAACGCTCTCAGCCAGTGCTTGTGAACTTAAGGTTTCCTTACTCTCACTAATCATGGTTAGGATGTGCAAGGCTACTGAAAATTTCGTATCCATAAAAACCCCTTTATATGTCTTGTATCTGATACAAGAACAGGTATAACACAAATAAAAAGAAAAGCAAGACTTTTGCTTCACTTTTTTAAAAATGATCAGGTCACGTGACTTGTTGTCAAACTCTAAAATGGGAATCGTGTGTTGCTAAATCATAGATCACCTCTTGTAAATTTGTACTATTGTACCAAAAACTGACGAAGTATCAAAGAGTTGTCTTTAGTAATTCAGAAGACTTCTCTTCCATGTATATAATAAATCGTTGTACTGCTGGAGAAGTTGGCCTCTACCTTCCATTTCTATTTCATAATACTATTTTTACTTTTTTATTCATTATACAAGTAAGACTGAAGAAAATGCAATTAAAATCCTTAAAAAGTCTTTGTAAACTGCAATAAAATGGCCATAAAATCAGATTTCTTTATAGAACAACAGAAAAAGGAGCGGATATGATATCCTACTCCTTATTCTTATCAGAAAATCTAATTCAAATTAGTCTTCTTTTTTCTTGCGAGCAACAAGTCCAAATCCACTCAAGACACCTAAAAGTCCAAGTGCTGCTAGGCTAGCATTGTCTTCTGTACCAGTGTTTGGAAGTTCAGCTTGTCCTTTAGCTTCTGATGAAGCTGCTGCAGCTTGTGGTGCTTCACCATTTACTGGTGCTGATGGCATAGTTGGAGTTGCTGGAGCAGATGGATTAGCCGGTGTTGCTGGATTAGCTGGGGCATTTGGATCCATTGGTTTTTCTGGGTTTGCAGGAGTTCCTGGAGTTCCTGGATTTTGACCTGGCATTCCTGGGTTTGTTCCCGGTGTTCCTGGTGTTCCTGGGTTTATTCCTGGTGTTGCAGAACCTTTAGGTTTGAATACGTGTAGAAGATTTCCTGTTTCTGGATCAACTTTTGTTCCTACTAATTCGTACCCTGGTACTTCTCCAGCTGGGTTACTTCCTTCTGCTAATGGTTTTAATGGTTTACCATTTATATCTACCCATACCGTTACTGGGTTCTTAGTTGCTGGTTTGAAGATGTGAAGTACTTTTCCAGTTTCTGGATCTTTCACTGTTCCAACTAGTTCATAGTTTGGCACTTTTCCTGCTGGTTGTGAACCATCTTCTTTCGTACGGATAACGTTACCATCTACATCTACCCACTCAGTTACGTTGTTGACAACAGGTGCAGGAGTAAATACGTGGATGACATCACCAGTTTCTGGATTTGTAACTGTTCTTACGAGTTTGTACTTAGGCACAGTTCCAGCTTCTTCAGTTCCTGGTACAGTTGGTTTCAATGGGTTACCATTTACGTCTACCCATACTGTAGAAGGTTGGTCAGATGTTGTTGGTTTGAAGATGTGTGTTACTTTTCCAGTTTCTGGGTTTGTAACTGTTCCTACTAGTTTGTAGCTTGGTACTTTACCTGGATCTTTAACTCCTTCTTCTTTAGGTTTTAAGACATTACCTTCTGTGTCAACCCACTCAGTTACCTTGTTGACAACTGGTGTAGGAGTGAACACGTGGATTACATTTCCAGTTGTACCTACTAGTTTGTAGTTTGGTACTTTACCTGCTTCTTCAGTTCCTGGTGCAGATGGTTTCAATGGTTTACCATTGACATCCACCCAGACTGTAGTTTTTGCCTCATTTGTTACTGGTTTGAAGATGTGTGTTACTTTTCCAGTTTCTGGGTTTGTAACTGTTCCTACTAGTTCGTAGTTAGGAGTTGATCCTGCTGGGTATGTTCCTGGTGTTACAGGCTTGATTGGGTTTCCTTTTTCGTCTACCCACTCAGTTGTTTTACCTTCTTCGATAGATTTCTTAACTTTTTCAGCTTCTTTTCTAGCTTCTTCCTTAGCTTTTTCTTTTTGCTCTGGTGTTAAGTTTGGATCTTTATCGATGTTTTTGATTTTCTCTTCAAGTTCTTTTTCTACAGTTTCTTTAGCTTTCGCTTTATCTTCTGGAGATGGTGTATATGGTTTATCTTTATAACCTTCAGATGGGTTTGTTGGATTGTCTGTAGATGGATTTGATGGAGTTGATGGTTTGTCTGGAGTTGGAGTATCTTTCTCAACTTCTTTCTTACCATTCTCCTTGGCTTTTTCTACTTCTTCTTTAGAAGGTGCTTTGTCGATGGCTTTCTTAGCTTCTTCAGCATCTTTCTTAGCTTCTTCTTTAGCTTTTTCTTTTTGTTCTGGAGTTAAGTTTGGATTTTCATCAATTTTCTTAACTTTATTTTCTAGAGCTTTATCGATTTCTTCTTTAGCTTTCGGTTTATCTTCTGGAGTAACAGGAGATTTTTCTACATCTTCTTTAGCTTTTGTAGTAGATTTTTCTACATCTTCAGGAGTTTTCGCTTCTTCCAATGCTTTCTTAGCTTGTTCAGCTGTTTTCTTAGCTTCTTCAATCGCTTTTTCTTTCTCTTCGTTTGTTAACTCAGGATTTTCTTTGATCTTACTTTCTTTTTCAGACAAAGCTTTATCGATTTCTTTAGAAGCTTCTTCTTTGACATCTTTATAAACGTATGTTACTTCTGTTGTTCCTTCTGTTACTTTACCGTTTTCATCACCTTTAGTTGATGTTGGTACTAATACGTATAGTTTTCCATCTTTTGTAGTGATTGTAGCTGGTTTGTTGTCAGTTGTGTCATATGCTGAGCTTACAGATCCGTCTGTAGTATCTTTAACGTCTTCTGCGATTGTGTTACCCGCTTCGTCAGTGTAGTGAACTACTACGTTTCCTTTAACTTCTTTGTACACATATGTTACTTCTGTAGTTTTACCTGCTTCAACGTCTCCAGTTTCGTTACCTTTAGTTGATGCTGGTACTAATTCATATACTTTTCCTTCTGGAGTTGTGATACGAGTTGGTTTCATGTCGTTATCAGAAGTATCGTACTTAGCTCCTGGTTGACCATCTTTTGTATCAACGGCATCTGCTTGAAGAGTGTTTCCAGCTTCATCTACGTAATGAACAAGAACGTTTCCTGCTTTTTCGTATACATAAGTGATTTCTGTAGTTCCTTCTACAACAGCACCGTTTTCTGGTTTAGAATCATCTTTAAGTTCTTTAGCTGTTAAGTAGTAAACTACTCCATCTTTTTCAAGTTTAGCTGGTTTGTTGTCAGTTGTATCATATTTCTCACTTAGTGATCCATTTTCAACATCTTTCGTATCTTCAGCTAATGTGTTTCCTTCTGTGTCAACATAGTGAACTACTACATTACCAGTGATTTCTTTGTACACGTAAGTTACTTCTGTAGTTTCTCCAGCTTTAACTTTACCTGTTTCATCACCTTTAGTTGATTGAGGGATTAATTCGTATACTTTTCCTTCTGGAGTAGTGATACGGTTTGGTTTCATGTCGTTATCAGCAGTGTTGTAGTCTGAGTTTGGTTTACCGTCTTTTGTATCAACAGCATCCACTTGGATAGTGTTACCTTTTTCGTCAGTGTAGTGAACTACTACTTGTCCTGCTTTTTCGTAAACGTAAGTTACTTCAGTTTTACCTTCTACTACGTCTCCGTTTTCTGGTTTAGAATCGTCTTTGACAGCTTTTTCTGTTAAGTAGTAAACAGTTCCGTCTTTTTCGATTTTCTCTGGTTTGTTGTCAGTTGTATCGTATTTAGCGTTTAGAGAAGCACCTTTAGTATCTTCTTTATCGTCAGCGATTACGTTACCTTCTGTGTCAACATAGTGAACGACTACATCACCAGTTACTTCTTTATAAACGTATGTTACTTCTTTAGTTTCTCCAGCAACAACTTTACCAGTTTCATCACCTTTAGTTGCTGTTGGTACTAATTCGTATACTTTTCCTTCTGCAGTTGTAATACGAGTTGGTTTCATTCCGTTATCAGAAGTATCGTAGTCTGATCCTGGTTTTCCATCTACAGTGTCTTTAGCACCTGAAGCTACGTTAGCACCAGATGGGTCAACACCTACTAATGGAGTTCCATCTTCTGTTTGGTAGTTAACGACTACTTGTCCTGCTTTTTCGTAAACATAAGTTACTGTAGTTGTACCTTCAACGACATCACCAGTAGCTGGTTTAGAACCGTCTTTCAATTCTTTAGCTGTTAAGTAATATTTAACACCGTCTTTAGTGATTTCAGCTTTTTTGTGGTCTGCTGTGTCGTATTTAACGTTTAGAGAAGCATCTGTTTCGTCTTTTTCGTCTTCAGCAAGTGTGTTACCTTCAGTATCTTCATACTTAACAACAACATTACCTTTAACTTCTTTATAAACGTAGGTTACTTCTTTAGTTTGACCTGATTCTACAGTACCAGTTTCATCACCTTTAGTTGATGCTGGTACTAGTTCGTATACTTTTCCTTCTGCAGTTGTGATACGAGTTGGTTTCATTCCGTTGTCTGCAGTATTGTATTCAGAACCTGGTTTTCCATTGTCAGTGTCTTTAGCACCTGAAGCAATATCTTTACCATCTGCAGTTCCTACTAATGGAGTTCCGTCTTCTGTTTGGTAGTTAACGATTACTGATCCAGCTTTTTCATAGATGTAAGTTACTTTTGTAACACCTTCTACTACTGTACCTTCTTCAGCTGGAGCGTCTTTTTCTACATCATTTACAGCTGTTTTTGTAGCGTCTGCTTTAAGGTAGTAAACATTTCCTTGTGCATCTGTAAGTTTTTCTGGTTTTTCAGTTTCGTTTTCTTTAGTGTTATAAACTACGTTTTTAGAAGCTTTAGTACTACTTACAACTACATCTTGTCCATTAGCATCAACATAATATTTCTCAGTTACTACTTCAGCTACTGTTTCAGGAGTATCAGTGTAAGGAGCTTTTAATTCTGTTCCGTCTTCTGTTTGGTAGTTAACGACTACAGAACCTTTTTTCTCGATTTCACGAGTTTTTTCTTCTGCATAAGTGTAAGTGATTGTTGTAGTACCACTTGCTAAACGATATGCACGAAGTGGAGTGATTTCGTCGCGGTAAGAATACTCTTCAATCTCTGGAGTAAAAGTGCCAAGATTAAGATTAATATCATCACCAAATTTACTTGTACTATTTTCATAAACGTCATTAAAATTAGCTGTTACATCCGTTGTAGGTCTACCTTTATCATCAACTTGGTCTCCAGTATCAGCCTTTATCGCATTTTTCTCCCCACCTTTTGCAGCTATTCCGACAGAGATATATCGTTTGAAATTAAGGGTGTTATCTTCCAACCCTTTTTCTTGAAGATAAGCAAGATAGTTTTTTACAAAAGTTCTGTTTGCTTCTCCTGTTGCAGTATCTGGAGCTGCTTTAAATTTTTGAACCATTGCATATGTTCTATCTATACTAGCACCACTACCTTCTTCATCATCTGCAACATTATCCTTAGGTGATAATGGTATCACCCCTGTAATTTCAGGACTTGCATTACTCACAGTTACATACGTATTTTTCTCAAGGACGAAAACGTAGTCTCCTTCTTTGATGCCACCATCAGCAGTTACGTTCGCTGAAGTGAAGTTTTTGGCTGTTGCTTCACCAGACTTGAAAGCTTCTACCATCTTAGCATCAGAACTGATAGTTCCTGAATCAGCTTGTACATATTTACCATATGTTCCTTTTCCTGTTTGTTCAACGATCCAAGCTTTTCCACCAGGTTTTACAGTATCATAAGTGATTTTACCTTCTGCATTGTTTAATCCTTCTGGAGTCAATTTCGCAGTTACATCCCCTAGAGTTGTGTCAGAGTATACTCCTCCACCATCTCCAGTAGTTTCAACTTTAGGTTCTCCAATTAGGTGGTAAGTTTTCCCGTCTTTTTCGATAGTTTCTTTCTTACCAGTTTCTTTAGCGTTGTCTAGGTCACTAGCTTCTGCATCGCCACCTGTAGTTCCTTTGAAAACTTCTCCTGATTTACCGTATACATCGTATGGTGTTTCGATAGTCTTATCAGCACCAGAATCTTGGTTTTTGTTTTCTTCTAATACAGTATTTCCTTCAGCAGTTACATACTTGTAATCTACTTTTCCAGTTTTAGTGATTGTATTTGTTCCATTTTCAGTTGGATCAGTTGAAGCAGTTGTTCCTTCGACCTCATTTGTGATATTCGCTGTATCTACAGTAATCGAACCCTTATCATTAGAAATCGTTGTTGTGTTGTCACCATTATCTTTTACCTCTGCTGCTGCAGTCTGGCTTTGTCCTGCCATTGCAAGAGCTGCACCGACAAGCAGAGCGACTGTACCGATTTTGACTGAGTCTGAACGACCGTCTTTAAACTTACGAATGGAAAATTTTTCTTTTCTATTTATAAACATCCTTAATATCCTTTACTATTATTTTTGTATGATTTTCAAAATTCGCCATATTGGCA
>OKVL01001392.1_pt1 | contig 10312 bp, 9 predicted proteins | sample 1606791 | NCBI WGS metagenome assembly OKVL01 (sample SAMN03281006, study PRJEB24777) | human gut metagenome | isolation source: fecal sample PR165 from 1 month old male Malay infant, vaginally delivered...
GCAGTTCGTGAATACAAAAAAGGCGACGAAATCGCAGCAGTTGTTCTGCAGGTTGACGCAGAGCGTGAGCGTATCTCTCTGGGCGTTAAACAGCTCGCAGAAGATCCGTTCAACAACTGGGTTGCACTGAACAAGAAAGGCGCAATCGTAAACGGTAAAGTCACTGCAGTTGACGCTAAAGGCGCAACCGTAGAACTGGCTGACGGCGTTGAAGGTTACCTGCGCGCTTCTGAAGCTTCCCGTGACCGCGTTGAAGATGCCACTCTGGTTCTGAACGTAGGCGACGACGTTGAAGCTAAGTTCACCGGTGTTGACCGTAAGAACCGTGCAATCAGCCTGTCTGTTCGTGCTAAAGACGAAGCTGATGAGAAAGATGCAATCGCAACTGTTAACAAACAGGAAGATGCAAACTTCTCTAACAACGCAATGGCTGAAGCTTTCAAAGCAGCTAAAGGCGAGTAATATCAGGTTCTCAGCATCATTTGCGCTGTAACGCATTTACAGCGCGAAGGATGAGGAGCAAACTTGACAGATTACAGGATTCGTCCTGTAATCAATAACAAAGGGCGGCTACGGCCGCCCTTGTTTAATGAGCTGTTCAGCTAATTGGTTTGAAAGGAACCGGAGGAATCATGACCAAGTCAGAATTGATTGAAAGACTTGCCAGTCAGCAACCGCATATCCCTGCCAAGGCAGTGGAAGATGCCGTAAAAGAGATGCTGGAGCATATGGCCTCCACTCTTGCCCAGGGCGAGCGCATTGAAATCCGCGGTTTCGGTAGTTTTTCTCTGCACTATCGTGCTCCACGTACCGGGCGTAACCCGAAAACTGGCGATAAAGTCGAGCTGGAAGGTAAGTACGTTCCACACTTTAAGCCGGGTAAAGAACTGCGCGATCGCGCCAATATTTACGGCAACTGAGTTTAGCCAGCCGGTTAAACTGGGTTCGAAAGAAAGCACCTGCGGGTGCTTTTTTTGTCGCTGTCGCTTTCTTTCTGAAGGTGCCCCGCATTTTCCGTTTCGTTTTCTGCAACCCGTTAAATACCTTGCTGCGCTTGCCGTAAATCGTATTCTTCACGCCTGACGACCCCTCAGCCTGCTTGCATACTGCCACCCTGAAACAGGGAGGTAGCAATGGGAATTCCCGCGCTTAGCATCTGCGCCATTCTGGCGATAGTTCCGTTACTCTGGTTACCTGAACTGCCTTCCCCCAACACCGTTTGGGTAATGATGGCTGGCGGGCTAGCGCTTGCTGCATGGCAAAACAGTCGACTGAAGTATGCGGGTATGACGCTGTTATTTTGTGCCTGGGGCATTTTGGCCGCGCAGGAGAGCGTCTGGCCGATGCAGCATTTAACAACGGGGGCCGTGCAGGCTGAGATAGAGCTCACCGCGACCGACGGCGCCACTCAACATCAGGGAAGCATTCTAAGCGTCAATGGCAAGCGCTGGTGGGCCTCTACCGGCGTAACGCTGTATGGCAATTATCTGCCGCAAAAGGCGTGTGCAGGGCAGCGCTGGAGCGTGACGCTCAGGCTCAGGCCTGCACACGGCGAACTCAACGACGGCGGTTATGATTCTCAGCGCAGCGCTTTTGCCCGACATCAAACGCAGAGTGGGCGCTTCACCCGTGCGGAGAGCGTCGACGGGCGCTGCAGCCTGCGAGCGCAATATCTGATGTCGCTGCAAAACCGACTGTCGGCTTACCGCTGGGGGGCGGTTATCCTGGGACTGGGAATGGGTGAACGTCTGGATGTGCCCCGGGAAATAAAAGACCTGATGCGGGAAACCGGCACGCTGCATCTGATGGCGATTTCGGGTCTGCATATCGCGCTGGCAGCCTCTCTCGTCTGGTTACTTGCACGTGGACTCCAGTTCTTATTACCCAGCCACCGCGTCCACTGGCAAATGCCTCTCCTTGCCGGGTTGTTCTTTGCTGCTTTCTACGCCTGGCTTACGGGCCTGCAACCGCCTGCGCTGAGGACGATCATCGCCCTTGCGGTGCTTGCTCTGTTGCGGATTACTGGCCGTCAGTGGTCTCCCTGGCAGGTTTGGAGCTGCTGCATCGCGGCGATACTGATTAACGATCCCCTGGCCGTACTTTCGCAGAGTCTGGCTCTGTCAGCCTTTGCCGTCGCCGCGCTGATTTTCTGGTTTCAGTGGCTGCCTCTTCCCGACTGGAATTGGACACGACGGATGCGGTCGCTACTGAACCTGATTTATCTGCAGGTCGGGATGTTGCTGCTGCTCATGCCGTTACAGGTTCTGATTTTCCATGGTTTCAGCTTCTCCTCCCTGGTCGCGAATCTCTTTGCCGTGCCCCTGGTAACGTTTGTCTCCGTCCCGCTGATCCTGCTCGGTATGCTACTCCATCTGCTGCCGCTGGCTGCGGTAGAAAGTGCCATCTGGTTTGCCGCCGATAAGTCGCTTGTGGGACTCTTCTGGCTACTGATGCGCCTGCCAGATGGCTGGCAGAATGTCGATCAGCGCTGGCAAATCATGGCATTACTGCCGTGGTTGAGTATTATTGCCTGGCGTTTTCGTGCCTGGAAAACCGTTCCTGCCGTTTGTCTTGCAGGCAGCGTCTTACTGACATTTCCCCTCTGGCGAGCGGAAAAAAGCGAGAGCTGGACGCTGCATATGCTGGACGTGGGGCAGGGGCTGTCCATGGTCATTGAAAGGCAGGGGAAAGCCATTCTCTTTGATACCGGGCTCGCCTGGCCGGGCGGGGATAGCGCACAGCGGTTAATTATTCCCTGGCTTCGCTGGCATCACCTACGGCCAGAAGGAGTGATTCTCAGTCATGAACACCTCGACCATGCAGGAGGCCTCGCGTCGTTGCAAAAAGCATGGCCGGATATATGGGTAAGAAGCCCGTTACGCAGGACGGGGCACCGCCCTTGTTTTCGTGGGCAGAAATGGGAATGGCAGGGATTAACCTTCACCGTCCACTGGCCTCCTGAAAATTACCCGGCCCAGGGGAATAACCATTCCTGTGTGGTAAAGGTGGACGACGGGGAGCAAAGCGTTCTGCTAACAGGGGACATTGAAGTGCAGGCGGAACAGGCTATGCTTAGCCATTACTGGCGTCATCTGAGGGCCACGCTCATACAGGTCCCCCATCATGGCAGCAATACCTCGTCTTCATTGCCGCTGGTACAGCGGGTGGAAGGACAGATCGCCCTGGATTCTGCGGCCCGCTATAACGCATGGCACTTCCCGTCGGCAAAAGTCGTTCGACGTTATCGAAAAGAGGGATATATCTGGCACGATACCCCTCATTCAGGACAAATATCGGTGACATTCTCGCAACATCACTGGCAAATCCGGCGCTTGCGAGAGCAAATTTTACCACGTTGGTATCATCAGTGGTTTGGCGCGCCCGTCGATAACGGGTAGAATATGCGGCTATTTCAACAATGCTGGTTTTTTGAATGCATAACGACAAAGATCTCTCCACGTGGCAAACGTTCCGCCGACTCTGGCCGATGATTGCCCCTTTTAAAGCAGGCTTGATCGTGGCGGGTGTAGCGTTAATCCTCAACGCAGCCAGCGATACCTTTATGCTATCGCTTCTCAAACCGTTACTGGACGACGGTTTTGGTAAAACGGATCGCTCAGTGTTGCTATGGATGCCTCTGGTGGTTATCGGACTGATGATCTTACGCGGTATCACCAGCTATATCTCCAGCTACTGCATTTCCTGGGTATCCGGGAAAGTGGTGATGACCATGCGCCGTCGCCTGTTCAGTCACATGATGGGCATGCCGGTTGCGTTCTTTGACAAGCAGTCAACCGGGACGCTGCTGTCGCGGATCACCTACGACTCAGAGCAGGTTGCCTCTTCCTCTTCCAGCGCGCTGATTACCGTTGTGCGCGAGGGCGCGTCGATTATCGGCCTGTTCGTGATGATGTTCTACTACAGCTGGCAGCTGTCGCTCATCCTTATCGTTCTGGCACCGGTGGTTTCTATTGCTATCCGCGTCGTCTCAAAACGCTTCCGTAATATCAGCAAGAATATGCAGAATACGATGGGGCAGGTGACTACCAGCGCAGAGCAGATGCTGAAAGGGCATAAAGAAGTGCTGATTTTTGGTGGTCAGGACGTTGAAACCAAACGCTTTGATAAAGTGAGCAACAAAATGCGTCTGCAGGGGATGAAAATGGTCTCGGCCTCTTCTATCTCCGACCCGATTATTCAGCTGATTGCCTCACTGGCGCTGGCGTTCGTTCTGTATGCGGCAAGCTTCCCGAGCGTCATGGAGACGCTGACGGCGGGTACCATCACCGTGGTCTTCTCCTCAATGATCGCCCTGATGCGTCCGCTGAAATCACTGACAAACGTCAACGCCCAGTTCCAGCGTGGGATGGCGGCCTGTCAGACCCTGTTCAGCATTCTGGATTCCGAGCAGGAAAAAGATGAAGGCAAACGCGTCATTGAGCGCGCGAACGGCGACGTTGAGTTCCGCAATGTGACCTTTACCTATCCTGGCCGCGAAACACCGGCTCTGCGCAATATCAACCTGACCATTCCGGCGGGGAAAACCGTTGCGCTGGTAGGCCGTTCCGGCTCGGGTAAATCGACCATTGCCAGCCTGATCACCCGTTTCTACGACATTGACGAAGGTGAAATTCTGTTAGACGGTCACGATCTGCGGGAGTATACCCTGCAGTCGCTCCGTAACCAGGTGGCGCTGGTCTCCCAGAACGTGCACCTGTTCAACGATACCGTGGCAAACAATATTGCTTATGCACGCACTGAAGAGTACAGCCGCGAGCAGATTGAGAACGCCGCACGTATGGCCTACGCGATGGACTTTATCAACAAGATGGATAACGGTCTGGATACCATCATCGGCGAGAACGGTGTACTGCTCTCCGGTGGGCAGCGTCAGCGTATCGCCATTGCCCGAGCGCTGCTGCGCGACAGCCCGATACTGATCCTGGACGAAGCAACCTCTGCGCTGGATACGGAATCTGAACGCGCGATTCAGTCGGCGCTGGATGAGCTGCAAAAGAACCGCACCTCGCTGGTGATTGCGCACCGTCTGTCGACTATCGAGCAGGCTGATGAAATCGTCGTGGTTGAGGATGGGGTCATTGTTGAACGCGGAAGCCATGCTGATCTGCTGGAACACCGCGGCGTTTACGCTCAGCTTCATAAGATGCAGTTCGGCGAATGATTGCACGCATCTGGTCCGGTGAATCCCCGCTGTGGCTGCTGCTTTTGCCGCTCTCCTGGCTCTACGGCCTGGTGAGCGGCATTATCCGTCTGCTTTATCGTCTTGGGGTGAAGCGGGCCTGGCGCGCGCCGGTGCCCGTTGTGGTTGTCGGTAATCTTACGGCGGGCGGCAACGGCAAAACGCCGGTGGTGATCTGGCTGGTGGAGCAGTTGCAAAAGCGCGGTATACGCCCGGGCGTGGTATCGCGGGGATATGGTGGTAAAGCGGCGCATTACCCGCTGTTGCTGACGGCGGAAACCACGACGGCTGAAGCGGGTGATGAACCGGTATTGATTTTCCAGCGTACTGGCGCCCCTGTTGCGGTCTCCCCGGTGCGCAGCGATGCCGTCCGGGCCCTGCTTGCCGAACATGCGGTACAGATCATTATCACTGACGATGGTCTGCAGCATTATGCCCTGGCGCGAGATAAAGAGATTGTGGTCATCGACGGGGTTCGCCGTTTTGGGAACGGCTGGTGGTTACCTGCCGGACCCATGCGCGAACGCGCTTCGCGTCTGACGTCCGTTGATGCGGTGATCGTGAACGGTGGTGAGGCGAAAACGGGTGAAATCCCGATGCACCTGCAGCCGGGTCTGGCAATCAACCTGGTGACGGGTGAACGCCGGTCGGTTTCAGAGCTTCCTTCACTGGTAGCGATGGCGGGCATTGGTCATCCGCCGCGCTTCTTCGCGACGCTGGAACAGTGTGGTGCCCGGCTGGAAAAACGCGTTCCGCTGGCCGACCATCAGGCGCTGGTGGAAGGGCAGGTCGCTGCCCTGACCGTACCCGGGCAGTCGCTGATCATGACCGAAAAAGATGCGGTGAAATGCCGTGCCTTTGCGAAAGATAACTGGTGGTATCTGCCGGTTGACGCCGAACTCAGCGGTGAGCAGCCGGAACATTTGCTCAAGGAACTGATTGCGTTGGTGCACTAAAGGCTTACGCGGTTCTGGTGGCGCTTTGACTGACAGGAAAACGCATGTCTTTACCGCAACTCTCGCTCTCAGCCGCACGTAATCTCCACCTTGCCGCGCAGGGGCTGCTCAAAAAGCCCCGCCGTCGCGCGCAGCCTGCCGATATTCTCTCTACCGTACAGCGCATGTCGCTACTCCAGATCGACACCATTAATATTGTGGCACGTAGCCCTTACCTGGTGCTGTTCAGCCGCCTGGGGAGCTATCCTTCTCAGTGGCTGGATGAGGCGCTCAGCAAGAGGGAGTTGATGGAGTACTGGGCGCACGAAGCCTGCTTCCTTCCCCGCAGCGATTTTGCCCTTGTGCGTAACCGTATGCTTGCGCCGGAAAAGATGGGCTGGAAATACCGGCAGGCGTGGATGCAGGAACATGCGGCTGAAATAGAGCAGCTCATCGCGCATATTTAGGAAAACGGTCCTGTACGCTCCGCCGATTTTGAACACCCGCGCAAAGGTACAAGCGGCTGGTGGGAGTGGAAGCCGCACAAGCGTCATCTCGAAGGCCTGTTTACCTCAGGCAAAGTCATGGTGATTGAGCGGCGTAATTTTCAGCGCGTCTACGACCTCACGCATCGCGTGATGCCCCACTGGGACGACGAGCGCGACCTGCTTACCCAGGAGGCGGCCGAGGCCATTATGTTAGAAAACAGCGCCCGTAGTCTGGGGATTTTTCGCTCGCAATGGCTGGCAGATTATTATCGCCTGCGCCAGCCCGCGCTGAAACCGCTGCTGGACATGTGGCAACGCGAACAGCGCGTCATTCCCGTTACCGTGGAAACGCTGGGCGAAATGTGGCTACATGCGGATCTCCTCCCGCTATTGCCTCAGGCCCTGGAGGGGAAACTGCAGGCGACCCACAGCGCGGTATTGTCGCCTTTCGACCCGGTCGTCTGGGACAGAAAACGCGCCGAGCAGCTCTTTGATTTCAGCTACCGGCTGGAATGTTATACACCGGCCCCAAAGCGCCAGTATGGCTACTTTGTTTTACCGCTCCTGCATAAGGGGCAACTGGTCGGGCGCATGGATGCCAAAATGCACCGCAAGACCGGCACGCTTGAAATCATGGCGCTTTATTTGCAAGAGGGCGTCAGGGTGACGGCCAGCCTGGAAAAAGGGTTAACGTCCGCCATTAGCGAATTCGCGCGCTGGCAGGGGGCCGACGACGTGACGCTGGGCCGGGTACCTGACGGATTGTTTACATCCTGTCGAAGTGGCTGGGAAACAGGCACGCCCTGAAAAAGGAATGTGTTAAGCTTTAGCGATTACCCATACGGAGGAACTATGGATCACCGTTTACTTGAAATTATTGCCTGCCCGGTATGCAACGGCAAACTCTACTACAGCCAGGACAAACAAGAGCTCATTTGCAAGCTGGACAGCCTGGCTTTCCCGCTGCGCGACGGTATTCCTGTATTGCTGGAAAACGAAGCCCGTTCCCTGGTGGCAGAAGAGAGCAAACCATGAGTTTTGTTGTCATAATTCCTGCGCGTTATGCCTCAACGCGTCTGCCGGGTAAGCCGCTGGTGGATATCAACGGCAAGCCGATGATTGTGCATGTCCTTGAGCGTGCGCGTGAATCCGGTGCTGACCGCGTGATTGTTGCCACCGATCATCCGGATGTCGCTCGTGCGGTTGAGGCGGCAGGCGGTGAGGTATGCATGACCCGCGCCGATCACCAGTCCGGCACCGAGCGTCTGGCGGAAGTGGTTGAGAAATGCGGTTTCAGTGATGATACGGTTATCGTAAACGTGCAGGGTGACGAGCCGATGATCCCCGCTGTCATTATCCGTCAGGTGGCCGAAAACCTGGCGCAGCGTCAGGTCGGAATGGCCACGCTGGCGGTACCCATTCATCATGCAGAAGAAGCTTTCAACCCGAATGCGGTGAAGGTCGTCATGGATGCGGAAGGCTATGCGCTCTATTTCTCCCGCGCCACGATCCCGTGGGATCGCGATCGCTTTGCGCTTTCTAAAGAGACCATCGGTGATACCTTCCTGCGTCATATTGGGATCTACGGCTATCGCGCCGGCTTTATTCGCCGCTATGTGGCCTGGGCCCCGAGTCCGCTGGAGCATATCGAAATGCTGGAGCAGCTCCGCGTGCTCTGGTACGGCGGGAAAATTCACGTTGCCGTTGCTGAGGAAGTCCCCGGCACGGGCGTAGACACCCCTGAAGATCTTGAGCGCGTTCGCGCTGAATTGCGTTAATCTTACCGGCATCTCTCCGTTGGGAGAGATGCACTCTCCGGTTTATTTTTCACTTTCTTTTTCCTGATTGATCTCTTCCGGGTGACATCTTCATTAAGGACGCTCATTATAAAAGCAGTAGTCTTAATGGGGGTAATCTCATATGGAACAGCTGCGTGCCGAACTTAGCCATCTGCTGGGTGAAAAGTTAAGCCGGGTCGAATGCGTGAGTGAAAAAGCCGATACCGCGCTCTGGTCGTTGTACGACAGTGAGGGTAACCCAATGCCGCTGATGGCACGGAGTTTCACGTCACCCGGCGTTGCCAGGCAGCTTGCATGGAAAATGTCGATGCTGGCGCGGGAGGGAACCGTGCGTATGCCAACGGTGTACGGCGTGATGACCCATGAGGAACACCCCGGCCCGGACGTACTGCTGATTGAACGTTTACGTGGTGTACCCGTTGAAGCGCCCGCGCGAACGCCGGAACGCTGGGAACAGCTAAAAGACCAGATTGTCGAGGCGCTGCTGGCGTGGCACCGTCAGGATAGCCGCGGACTTGTCGGGCCGGTCGACAGCACTCAGGAAAATCTCTGGCCGCTGTGGTATCGCCAGCGGGTTGAAGTGCTGTGGGGAACGCTTAACCAGTTCAACAATACCGGTTTAACCATGCAGGACAAACGTATTCTCTTTCGCACCCGGGAGTGTTTACCGGCGCTGTTCGAAGGTTTTAACGATAACTGCGTGCTGATCCACGGTAACTTCACCCTGCGCAGTATGCTGAAAGACCCCCGCAGCGATCAGCTCCTGGCGATGGTGGGGCCGGGGATCATGCTCTGGGCTCCGCGTGAATATGAGCTGTTCAGGCTCAGCGACAGCGGGGCGGCGGAAGGTTTGCTGTGGCATTACCTTCAACGCGCCCCCGTTGCGGAAGCGTTTCTCTGGCGGCGCTGGCTCTACCTGCTCTGGGACGAAGTTGCGCAGCTGGTTAACACCGGACGCTTTAATCGCGCAAACTTCGATCTGGCGACTAAATCACTCTTGCCCTGGCTCGCCTGAGGAACCTTTCAGCCACTGCCAGAGGCGTCCGAGCGTCTCATAACCGACGCGATCGCTATGCATCAGCCACATAGGGGACGGGATTACCCGCTCCCACGGATTAAGCGGCGCGTCGATGGCCATCTGGTTAGCCGGTGCGGGAAGCGGGTGCAGGCCCTGTTTTTCAAAGAAAATCATCGCGCGCGGCAGGTGCGAGGCGGAGGTCACCAGTAAGAACGGGGCATCGCCAATCGCCTGCTTCACTGCGGCAGCTTCTTCTTCAGTATCTTTCGGGCTGTCCAGCGTGATGATTGAGGAGCGCGGTACGCCGAGTGATTCCGCGACCCGGGCGCCCGCTTCCGCCGTACTCACCGGGTTCGTTTTGGCCGCCGCGCCGGTGAAGATCATTTTTGATCCCGGATTCGCCAGCCAGAGGCGAATGCCTTCGTTTAGCCGCGGCAGGCTGTTGTTGATCAGGTTTGAGCTGGGGGCCCAGTCAGGATCCCAGGTATATCCGCCGCCCAGCACCACGATGTACGCCGCTTTCTGATTTCCCTGCCATGTCGGGTACCTGTTTTCGATGGGGCGTAACAGACCATCAGCCACCGGCTGCAGGCTCAGCAGCAGCAGGATCAACCAGCCGAACGTGATCAGCGTTTTGCCACTCTTCTGAAAGCGACTGAACCACACCAGCGCCAGCCCCAGCGCGATGATGATGAGCAGCAGCGGAAGGGGAAGCATCATCCCTCCAATGTATTTCTTAAGGGTAAAAAGCATCCTTTTTGGTTCCTTTTTTGACCATATAGCAGGTGATTGACGGTGATATTACACCAGAGAGGTTCATTCTCCGCGCGGGTGTGACAAAATAGCGGTTTTGCAGTTAGCGAGTGGAACTC
>OKVL01001393.1_pt1 | contig 10307 bp, 11 predicted proteins | sample 1606791 | NCBI WGS metagenome assembly OKVL01 (sample SAMN03281006, study PRJEB24777) | human gut metagenome | isolation source: fecal sample PR165 from 1 month old male Malay infant, vaginally delivered...
GAACCGGACCTGCCCGACGCGCTGGAACCAGCCCCCGGCGTTCGCCCATCCCTCGTTCGTCAAGCTGGTGAGAAAGGCGTTCAGGCCGACATTCAGCGTTGCGTTCGCGCCGCTCGACAGGCCGGAGAGATCGGAGACGATTTGCGCCTCGTACTGGCCGACGATTTCATTGAACCGCGCGGAGTTCACCGTGTCCCACGTCGCTTCCGACACGCTGCGCGGCCACGTGTTCACCCACTGATCGAGGTCATTCATCATCTGAACGACCGCCCGTTTTTTCACTTCGGAAACCTGTTGGCGGACTTGCTCGGTTGCCTGCGCCGTGGCGTCATCGACCGCCTGCGAGTGGTACTCGGCGACCTTCACGGTGCTGCAGATCGGCGCACCGCCCGCGAGGTTTGTACTGCGGTTGCGGTCTTTCAGCTCGAACACGTATTCATGACGGCCGCCCTGATTGATGATCGCGTCCGCCGTGGTGTTGGCTTGCACCTGCGGGCTGTAGCCGGTGTTCGGGTCGGCATACAGGAGATTGGCCGAACGGGCGCAGTAGCTCGCGGCGGTGTACTGCCGGGCGAACTCGCGCAGGCCCGTGTAGCTGCCGGGCGCGTTCGTGGCTCCCACGATGCCGGAAGGGTCGAGGATGCCGAACTCGACGCCCTTGGTGTAGATCGTGTTCGCAAGGCCCGCGCCCCACAGGGCCAGCATCATCGCGAATAGCTGGATGAAGCTAAAGCCGCTTGCGGTCGGCAGCAGGGACGCCCCGCCCGCCACGATGCGAACGGGCGTCCAGAGGGACGACCAGTTGCGCCCCATCGACTCGCCATCGTTGGCGGTATTGATGACACCGACCACGGCGACGTAGGAGACGATCAGCGAGCCGACAACCAGCACGCCGCTGTTGAACACGCTGAACAGGGTGCCGAGCAGCGAACTTGCAGCCGTTACCGTGCCCGGATCGGTCCCAGAAACGAGGCTGTCAACGACCGGCCCGAAGATGTGCCGAAGCGTCTCGACGGACTGGTCAGTGCATTCCCCGGTGTCCGGGCAGGGCGAAAATGGCATCGGCATAGCGGCGTTCTCGTGCTACGCGCGCGCGTAGCTTTTCCCGCAGAATCGCAGCTATTTTCAGGCCGTGCAATGAGTGGCGTAATGGTGTAAAGACGGTGGCGCTTTTACTGGATTGCTTCACGCTGTTTCCGCTGCATTTCCACCACTTCATCAAGTGACTTTCCGTGCAGGTTTTCGCACCCGTAATCCGCCGGGTACTGCTGACAGTGAGCGTGCAGCCGGACCAATGCCTGCGCCGCCTGCTGCGCCAGTTGCAGCCTTGCGGCCTGCGCTTCGGCGACCTGCTGCACCTGCGCGTCGGTCTGCGCCTGCATCTCGGCCCAGCCCGTGCGCCACGCATGGGATAGCCCGCCGTAGACGACTGTCACGATGATGAGGCCATAGACAACGACCCCGCCGCCCCGGCGCGGGTCGATGCGCCGCGCTAACTCGTTCACGTCCCAAGCCATGCCGCTGCCCTCGCTGTTGCCTGCTGGCAAGCGTAGCAGGTCAGGGCAGGAAAAAGAGGCCCGCGAGTAGGCCGACAACGACGCCGAAAGCCAGCCCAGCCTTGGCGAACCGGAGGTCGAGAATCCGCACCTGTTCCCAGCTCTTGCCCGTCGCATTCTTGTTCCAAGCCATCGGCTCAACCTCACATGTAAAGCGGTTCGACGCGCAGCACTTCATCGACCGAGCGTTCGGCGATGTTGCCGATGAAAAGGCATTCGTCGGCAGTCAGGGCGCGCATGTCGGCCGGGCCGAACAGCTCTTGCCGGGTCATGCTCGTGCTTTCCGTCTCGCTCGTGGACTCGCTGCGGCTCGCGCTGCCGTGCAGGCCGGTCGGGTTGCTGTAGGACTCGGAATAGCTCGCGCTGCCCGTTGTCACTGTCACGTCCACTTGCCCTAAAACGGACTGGATCATGCGCAGCGTTTCGGTGTCTTCGGTGCGATAGATGATGCGCTGGCGGAAGTTTTGCAGAATCGCGTCCGCCGCTTGCCGATTTCCGCCCAAGGCTTGCGTCAACGATGCCACGCCCTGCATCGACACAATTCCAACTGTCTTTGTGCTGCGGCTCTTGTCCCAAAAGTCGCCATCGGACACGGGATCAATGATCGCTTGATATTCGTCGCAGATGAACGCCACATGCCGCTGCTGGTCCCACTCGGGATGCTGCTTGCGTTCGCGCATCATCGTGAAGAACCGGAGCTTTATTAGCAGGTAGGCAAAACGTGCGCCTTCTTTGCCGTATTTCGTGACCGGAAGGTTCACGACGAACACGGCCCCGTCGCGGATCAATTCGGATAGATCGGCTTCGCCCTGCGCACTGGCCTGCGAGAAGGCATCTACAAGGTCGGGATGGTTGAACGGCGACAGCACCGAATTGATCGTGCCCATGATGTTGCGTTTCAGCTTTTCATCATGCTTGTTCCAGACTTCCACGAAGAAACGTTGCGACTGCAAGAACAGGCGCTGCTGCCGGTCGGTCATGCTCTCGATTTGCTCCGCTCCGGTAGCAAGTAGCTTGTCGCGCACGCTGTCATAGAACACGACTTCATAGCATCCGGCGATGCTGTAATTCGGCGGATCGAGCAGGTTCAGGAGGTTGAGCGCGTGGCGGCACGCTTCGACTGCGGAATCCACCCAGAAAGCCGAATCGCCGTGGCCCTGCCCTTCGGCCATAAAACAACTTTTCAAGTAGGACGCGGCGACTTCTGGCGTGCAGCCGCGAAACAGGTTCAACGTCATGCCGCCGTCGCCCACGATCTTGACCGAGCGGCCGCAGGCTGCGGCGATCTTTTCTGCCGTGTCCCGGTAGTCGGTTTTAATGTCGAAAATCAGCGCGCCGGGGTTCTGTTGCAGCACGCGGGAAAGCAGCGGATTGACGGAGCGAGTTGTCTTGCCGGAGCCGATGCCGCCCAGCACGAGAATGTTCTTTGCAGCGTCTTCCGGGCTTAGCTCAATGGGCGTTCCTTCGGGCGTCGGCCAGCCCGAATTGTCAGGCTTGCGCGCTTGCAGGAAGCCCGTCGAATGGCCGATGAAAAGCCCTTTGAAATCGTGCCGCCAAGCCTCGCGCTGCGCGTCGTCAACGTCCTGCACGCTGACGGTCTGGCTTGGGGCTTCCTTGCCCGCCTTCCGGTCGCGCCAGCCGAGATAAAGCATGTACGCGATACTGCCGGGGATGCCCGTCCAGAGCGCAAGATTGAAAGCGTACCCGGCGCGAGCCATACCGGATGGCGCGAACGGCCATGTGCCGATCCAGATTCCCAGCCACGCGGCCAGCACGAACAGGACGACACGCGGCAGCATCACGTACTTGAACCATTGCGAGGTGCCGCGCTCGCCGACTTCGATTTCTGGCATAGCTCATTCCCTACTGCGTCGCTTGCTTGGTACGGCGCGGGCGCTTCGGGCGGGCGGTATCGCCGCGCATGGCAGCTTTCACCGCTCGCACTGGCGGTTGCTCTATGCCCTTGGCTTTCATCCGCTCGATGATCTGATCCAGCGTGTAGCCCTTGTCTGCCATTTCCTTGATCCGGCCGCGCAGGGCTTCGACCAGCTCCGCAGCGGTGGCCGGGCGCTCGCTTGCGGGCACCTCCGGCGCGGCGGCGAACTCCTGATCGAGCGCGCGGAAAATGTCGGGTTCGTATGTCTTGCGCCGGGGAGCGGCCATGTTCTGCCTCGCTGTTGTGATGGTGTCAGTGTACCCGGCCGTTACCACTCGGGCGCAGGTAGCGAAATCATCGGGCTTTCGTGTCGTGTAGTCAACAAACCGCCGTTGTGGTATACACGAGGCATGTTCAACGCTCGCCGCCATTCGCTTTTGCTTTGTGCCCATTGTCGCGGTGCGGCGTGCCGCCATTGTTTTGCACGGCGACATAGAAAGAGCGGGGGCAAGCTGTGGTTTGCCCGACCGTCCCTAAAGGGACAGTCAGGCACCGGCCGGTTCAATTCGGGCTTGCGCCCTCATTTCACCAGCCTAACCGCGCTTGCTCAGGGCTTCGCCCCGAGACCCCGCCGCCGTGCGGCCAATCATTGCGGCACGGCCGCCAGTTGGAGCGTTCACGATGGCGCGCAAGAAGTCTGAAACGCGCAAGCGCACTGTCGTTGCATATGCGCGCATGACGCCCGAGGAATACGCGGACGTGCAGGACAAGGCGGCGGCATCGGGGAACACGGTGTCGGCATTCATTCGGGCGGCGTCTCTCGGCCGAAAGCTGCGCGACCGGCAAGACCGCTTGGCGGTCGCGGAAATCGTGGGGGTGGCGGCAGAACTGCGGCGGCTGGGCGGCCTACAAAAACATCTTTTCTATGAAGGCGGCAAGGCGCGAAGCGCCGAGTATTCCGCCGTGCTGGCGGCACTCAAAGCAGCGGGCGACGAGCTGACATTGGCACTCAAGCGGCTTGGACCGGATGAGGCCGAAATGGGCCGCGACGACGAGGCCGGGGCCGATGATTATTGAGCTGTTCGGCAAGCGCAATGATGGCGGCACATCGTTTCATTCAGCGGTGGCCTACATTGCCAGCCTTCGCGACCAGATCGACCCCGATACCGGCGAGGTGATCGACCGGGGCATGGTGACGACATTCACGAACTGTCATTCGTTGGAAACGGCGTCGATTGAAATGTGGGGAACGTCCGCCTTGAGCACCCGCATCAAAGACCCGGTTTTTGCAGGTGTACTTAGCTGGCAGACAGGCGAGAACCCGACCGATGAGCAGATGCACGAGGCCGGGTTGATGCACCTGAAAAATCAGGGTTTGGACGGGCATCAATATGTCATGTCGGTGCATCGGGACACCGACAATGTGCATATCCACTTCGTTGCCAATCGCGTGCATCCTGAATCCGGCAGAGTTGCGGGCCTTAGTCACAGCTACATGACGGCGGTTCGGTCGGCGCGCGAGATCGAAATTGCCCAAGGCTGGCAGCATGTCGAACAAGGCCCGTTCATGGTGCGCGAGCATGACGGAGAGAAGGTTGTCGATTACCGGCATGCCAGCGCGAAGGAACGCATCGCGGAGCGTGAAGCGAAGCGCGGGAACAAGCCGGATCGAGCACGCAAGATGGAGGCATTCAGCGGCAAGGAATCGCTGGCGTCATACGTGCAGGGAGAGGCGAAAAAGGACGCGCTGGCGGCACTTGATAAGGGAGGCGACTGGCAGGAGCTGCACAAGGCGCTTGCGGTGCATGGTTTGGCGATCAAGCCGAAAGGACCGGGCTTTGCGATTCACAGCACGCGCGACCCCGAGGCGGTGCCGGTCAAGGCGTCCACAATGGCGCAAGCGTTGGGCGGTGCGCGGCTGAAATCGAGGCTGGGCGATTATCAGGAGCCGACTCCCGAGGTCGCACGCACGGAACTGCGCCGGGAATACGTGAAAGAGCGCCCTAAGCGTGATCCCAAGGTGCGCGAGGAACAGCGCGACGCGCGGGCGTTCGAGCGGGCGAAGCTGCGCAGCCGGTATGACGGCTATCGCACGGAATGGAACGCAGCGAAGGCCCCGGCGCGTGCTGATATGTATGAACGCCAGCGCCGACAACGGCAGGAACTTTCCGAGCGCGCGAAGGTGGAGCGCGAGAAGGGGCGGAAGAAGGTCAGGGAAAGCGGCTTGCTGCCGGAGGAGCGGCGAGCACTGTATAGCCATCTGGCGCTTGAGGCTGCCCGCCGCCGCCGGGCACTGACGGAGGCGATCAACGTAGAGCGCGCAGAGTTCCGTGCGGAGAAGCCGCAGCCCTATCGTGAGTGGGTGGCAGACCGTGCGCAGGAAGGTGATCCGGCGGCCATCCGGCAGGTGCGGGGCTGGGCGTATCAGGATCGCCGCACCGCACGGGAGATGGAGCGCGCCGACGCTGCGGCCGAGCGCGGGCCGTCGCTCATGGCAAGCGACGGCCAGACGCACGACACCACCCTGCCGCCCGCGCACGCGCTGGATCGGCTGACATATGCCGTGGACCGCAGGACCGGCGATTTGAACTATCGCCTCGACGGCGGCGATGTGTTCCGCCATTCCGGCCGCTGGATGCGGTACAGCGAAGCAGGCCAGCAGAACCGCGAAGCCATAGAAGCCGGGCTGTTGATCGCACGCGAAGCCTACGGCGGCCAGCCATTGAAGATCACCGGCCCCGAGGACTTCCGGCAGCGTGTCGTCACAGTCGCCATTGAGCGCGGGCTAGACGTGAAGTTTTCGGACCCCGAGCTGGAACGGCAGCGCATCGAGGGCGTGCGGGCGCGTCAGGAAGCCCGCCAGCGCCCCAACTGGACGAAACACCGGGCAACCGTCGCCAGCGACGGCCGCGGCCCACAGCGGCCGCCAGAGGCCGCGCAGGAGCCACCCGCGCGCAGGATGACGGCCGAGGAAGCAGCGGTTGCCCTTGCCCGGCCCCGACCCGTGGAGCCGGTGCAGGAGGTCGTGGAGGCGTTGGCGATCCAGCAGGCGGGCGAGGTGTACCGGCAGCAGCTCGACCGCGAGTTCCGCGAACGATACGGCGAGCGGCCGGACCCGGCGCAGGCTGCGGGCCGGATTGATCGCTGGATGGCGCGGCAGAAAGCGAACCTATGGGACCGCGACCACGGGAAGATCGACGCACAGGTGCAGGAGCGCATGGCGCATTTGCACAGCGACGCGCCCGACGCTCGCGAGGAACGCGCGAAGGCGTGGAAGGAGGCCCAAGAGAAATATGGCCGGGAGCATGAAGAATGGGCCAGCGGTCGGATGACGGCGCTCATGGCGACCAGTTCGCAGGAGAAGGATATGGCAGCACCAGAGCAGCAGCCCGACGACGCCCGCGCCCGGCGCGAGGCCGAAGTTCGCGCGCTCGCAGAGAAGCAAAAGCAGCAGGCCGCCGAGCGCGAGCAGCAGGAGCGCGGCCGCGATGACGACAACGACAACACCCCGGAGGTGTCACGATGAACACAGACCATGCAATGGTGACGCTGGCCGATTACCCGGTGCTCGCCGAGATTGCCGCCGGGCATACCACGGCAACGCGGCTCGACCTGCGCGCCGTGCGCTGGCTGTATCGGCAGCACCTTGACCGCGTGGACGCGGCCGAGCTGGAACCCGCAGAAAAGCGGCTGGTGGAGCGGTTGCGCGAGGGCGGCGCAATGGATGCTACGACGCAAGAGCAGGAGGCGATGGCGGCGCAGATCGCACTCACGCTTGCCATTGATGGCCCGTGGCAACCTGCCGTGGCGCGGGACGTAGCGGAATGGATCGCGTGGTGGCAGCCATCCGCCCGTATTGCCGAAACCATGCCCGAGGCCGAGCGCAAACAGCTTTGGGACGCTGGGGCATGGCCGCCAGTCGCGCCGGAGCACGCTGGGCGCGAGCCGCCCGCATCGGTTCTGCGGGCGCTGCGGTTCGATGACCAGCATTGCCGCCAGACGATTGCTGCATACAAGCAAGCCAAGAGGGAACAGCCGTGAACGACCCCCTGCCCTACCTTGCGGGAGTCGTGCGCGACGTGTTCCGCGACATGCCCGGCCCCGGCCGCTGGCCGCGCGATGATGAAATCACCCGCGAGCTGGGCACCGCGACGCACTACTGTGTCATCGCGCAGGGCCGCCCGGATGGCGGCCCGCTGGCGGTTTGGATCGAGTTCGGTACGCAGGATGCGGACGGCCGCAATCGCCGCGAGCTGGGCGAGCTGTTTGCCCGATGGGATGGCGAGCGCATCGCCGAGGCCCGCGCCACGCTGGACGGCGAGCAAGCGCCTTTCGCGACGTTCGCCGCCGTGCTGTTCGACTATCTGCGGCTGCCGGTAATGGCCGGGCCAGTTACAGCCCGGCACGCTGAAATCGACCGTCATCGCGCGATGACGGCCGCGCTGAAAGCGCCGATCCAGTCCGCACGGAGGCATTGACCATGCTCGACCACCCTGCCCTGCCCGTGTTCGGCCGCGAAGTCCTCGCGGCGATCTTCCGCGATTGCGACGGTCCCGGCCTGTTCGGCGTCAGCGACGAGCTGACGCGCGAGCTGGGCGACGCTTCGCGCTACATCGTCGCTCTGTCCGGGCGGCCCGATGCTGGACCTGCGGCGGTCTGGATCGACTTCGGCGACGTGGACGCCGCCGGGCTGCGGCAGCAGCGCGGCGAGTTCCGGGCGCGGTGGATTCCGGCTGATGGCCGGATCGTCGGCGACGTGGCGGCATGTCTCGACGGCGAGGCGGTGCAGGACTTCGGCGCGTTCGCGCGGGCGTTCGCACCCTACGTCTACGCCGACTTGCCGGGCGTCACCGGGCCGGTCGCGGCCGCGCACTATGAGCTGCTGAACGCCGGAGCGCGGGGCGTGGCGGCCGCGATGGCGGCCAGATGGGCGCACTGGCGCGGGGATGGTTCCAGCAAGGCGCATTGATGGGTTGCCCACCGCTTCCCCCCGGCCCTCCGATATGGAGGTCTCCGGGCCGGGGGCGGGCCTATGGCCCGGCCGTGGACAACCCGCTTTCAATCGTAAAATCGTATAATCGTAAATACAGAAAAGCGGGTCAGCGTGGACGCGGGGATGGTGTGCGGCAGCGGACGGGCGATGGCCGCGCCGAGGCGGTGCAGCGGCGGACGGTTCGCGGAAAGAGCCAGAGCGGCCGGCGGGGGGAACCCCGCCACCCCCTGCGCATCGTAGCGTTACGTTACCGTAGCGCCGTTACGATGTTGGGCGGTCGGCCGCCGCGATGAAACGCTAAGTCGCGGCTCTCCGGGCCGCCTCGCGGGCGCGGAGGCGGGCTTTCATGCGCTGCCCGGCCTCGCGCATTTCCTCCCGCAGCGCGTCCAGCTCATCGAGGGACAGGCGGCGCACGGGCGGTTCGCCGGGCTGCATCGGCCCAAGGCACTTGCGTGCAGGCTCCGGCAGCGTGGCAGGATCGGCGACGCCATCCAGCACGGCATCGAGGACATGGCGCGGGCGGGTCATCGGCGTGTTTTCCTTCGCATATGGGCCACGAATAAAGCAGCCAGTTCTAAGCCACCTCGCGCTTGAGCAGCTTGATTACCTCATCGACGCTAAGTTCTCGGCCAACAAGGTTCGGGCGTATGGTCTCGAATAGGGCTGCCATCTTGCCGTAGCGCGCCACGGTCGGGGAGTGGGAATTCATTGACCGGCCTTTGAATTCCTCGAAACGGTTCAGTTTCTGCACCAGAAACTGGGCGATGCCCATGTATTCGCCTTCATTGTTACCGTCGAAGCCAGCGAATTTTGGGTCTTTGGCCCATGATCCGACTTCATCAATCAGGCGCTGCTTCTCGGCTTCTCCGAAGCCTTTGCAGGCCCTTTCGATGAAGTTCCACATGTCCAGTACATCCACAACAAGGCTCACCCGCTTAGGGTCGTCTACATGGTGGTGAAGAACGCCGGTCATCTCCCAATCGAGCGCCCAGAAATGCCCGCCATAGATAGCCTGCTCGATCAGCTCGACATCTTTCAGGTCGTACTCGTTGTTTTTCTTGTCCTTCCGCTCGCCAATTTGGTCCCGCCTAATCTGCGCGAGCATCCAGAGCATCAGCTTTTCGGGATTGGTCGGCCGAAAATCCCGTTGAGATTTTGCAGTCAGCCCCCCTTCCACAAGGCGACGAACGGCCTCGGACCGTGAAGGGAGATCGTCTTGCTCGCCGCGCCACACGTCGATCCTTTCGGTCAAGTCGCTATCAAGGCGCAGTTCCAAGCGTTCTGTTTTCGGCAGCATAAGCAGCCCTCCGTAAGTTACGTTAATTTTCGTAATGTACGGATATTGTACGGAAAGCGCAACACCTGTACGTGAGCAGGCTGAAATGGCTTGGAGCCGGATAGATTGTTGCAGGTCTCCAAACTTGTGCAACGCGAGCTGAACCGCCGGATTTCCTATGGCCTATAGCGTTGCATTCTTTAGGTTGCGTCGCATAGAATTAAATCTCCATAGACCGCAACATCAAGGAGGAAGCCCGCATGTCCGCTGTCACCCTGCCTGTGCCGTCAGAGTTCGAGCGTTTTTGCCAACGTGCCCGCCTCTCGCCGGAGCAAGTGCTGGTCGCCTTCATGTCCGATCTGACCGAACCGCCCCGCTCGGTCGGCCGCGAAGGTCCGACCGTGCACATCGGCGCCGGCATCATGCATGCGATCGGACGGATTATGGGCTATCGCGATCCGTACCAGACCTCGCGCTTCTTGCTTGCTGGCGGCGCGGCCGGCATCGCGGCTGCGTTCAACACGCCGTTGGCCGGGGTGGTCTTCGCGATCGAGGAACTCAGCGGCACCTTCGAACACCATTTCTCGGGCGTGCTGCTGACCGCGG
>OKVL01001394.1_pt1 | contig 10307 bp, 6 predicted proteins | sample 1606791 | NCBI WGS metagenome assembly OKVL01 (sample SAMN03281006, study PRJEB24777) | human gut metagenome | isolation source: fecal sample PR165 from 1 month old male Malay infant, vaginally delivered...
ACTTATGCTTAAAGATACAAAATCTTTAGGTAATAACAAAACCCCAGCTTGTGAAAGTCGGGGCTTTGTGCGTAAAAAACAGAAGGTGTGCATTTTGACACACCTTCGAAACCTAAATAATACGATGATGTATTTCCGCTATATACACTACTGCTCCAATAATAACTTCCTGCACCGGTACGATACTGTTTTTTGTCAGCAGCATGCCAGTAACCGGAGGCAGGAAAACGAGTTACACCGTCAGTGAAAGTATAAGTTTTGTAACCGTTTATAGTACTGGTTCCATAAATGTTGGTAAAAAAGTCTCCCCAATTTCCATTTGTTGTATATTTGTCAATATCTCCAAACTCTTTGTAAGTAGGCATACGCCAACTGCCTGTAACAGCACCAGTCTTGCTTAAATATCGGCAAATATCACCTTTATAGGCTTGATAAAATTCATCAGTATTGAGAGCATTATCATTCAAGTAGGTATTGTTTGGGTCAATACTGTTACTTAAAACTTCATTGTAAAAGCAATAAATAGAGTTAAAGTCGTATGATTTGTAATCCCAAGTACTATTTTGGGGAGAGGCAGGATTATATATCGGAATATAATATGCACTTGGAGCAGAGTTTCCCGAAGATGGTATACCTATTAATGACCCCCAACGGAAGTGTACACCTTGTTTTAAATCGGAATCATTGGATATAGCAGTATCCATTTCGTTCTTTTTCAGGTTTCCGGCAGGTGCCCCGTATCCTGTAACCTTCACTTTCAGGAGCTCCGTTCCCTCTTCCCGTCGGATGTTCTGCAAAGCATTGCGCAGCCGGTGGTATATTTCTAAGTTCTGTTTGCTTTCGGACAATTCTCCCAGCGTTTTCTCTCCTTTTTCCTGCTTCCCTTTGCTAAAGTATGGGATGGACCCCGTCACTGCATGCAGTGTGTCTTTGCCGGGTGCAGGTTCGATGAAGTTCACCCAGGCCAGGTATTTCCTGTCCGTATCCATGTCCCAGGCTGAAGTGCGGTTTTCGGGCAGGTTCAGCCTGCCGGCAATCCTGTCTTCGTAGGCCTTGCCCTGTTTGCCGTGGCAGGCGCATTCCTTCGTTCTCATCAGGAGCCGGGCGTCCTTCATCCATTCCTTATAGGGCACTGCCACCCGGTATCGGAAGGAGCGCGCCATCCTGGCATCGTTCCTTATCACTACTGCGGGTATGGGAGCCGGATGCCCGTTTCCGGCAAATTCCTTTTGCCGCTGGTACACTTTCTGTTTTTCCTTGCCGTTGATGAGTACCGCCGGCAGGGCTTGTTCGTTTTCCCCGCTGATGAGTACGGGCGTCAGGGTCAGCGATTCGTCCGAGGGCATTCTCAGTCCTTCGAAATCGACTGAGAGGTCAATGTTCAGACGCCCGTCCGCAAGCGAGAACTGCTGCCCGGTGACGAACATTTCCCCCCGGTAGAATTCCTGTGCATGACCTGCCCGGCAGCAGAGCGCCGATAGTGCCATTATCATAGGAATACGGATTAAGTTTTTCATACTTTCAATTTGCTGTTGTAATTTATCTTGTTATTATTGTATCATATACACTAAGGATATGGAGGCTTTGGTGGGAGCGATGAAATTCCTGTTTCCGCTTCCTGTCTTTTCTCCGCAGTGCGCGCAGCGGTAGCGTTCGTATCGGGTGTGCAGGAATCCTACGCCGATGCTTGTCTCCAGTCCCCAGCGGGGGGAGAGGATGAAGTGATAGCCGTATGATATTCCCACTCCCGTAAAGTCTCCCTCGTATCTTTCGGAACGTACCTCTTTGAAAAGCCCGAAAGGCAGCCTTGCCTTGGCTACGTTGTACACGCCGTACATCAGGTTTGCCCCGAAGAAATGTCCTCCGTAGGGCTGGCACATCCAGTAGCGCAGTTCCGGCTGCACGAACCAGTGTTTCCAGCGTTTGTCTCCTCCTGCCGGAAAGGGGTTGTAATGAACCCCGGCCTCCAGCGTAAAACGTTCCGACAGCTTTAGTTCCACACCGAGGTTGGGCGAGGCGAGCATGCCCCCCGTAAGCAGGTCGCTTTTCACGGCAACGGTTTGCGCCCCTGCCTTGCCTGCACACGACAGCAGGGCAAGGAGCATCAGCATCGGTATGTATTTTCTGCTTCTCAATTTCTTTGTTCCTGTTATAAATCTGTCAGTGTAATCTCCTTCAGGTATATCCTGGTTATCTGGTTTACTATTCCGAGTTTTTGTGCGGCTCTTCCGTATTGTGCATAGAACCGCTCGGTAATGGGGCGGTTGCAGTTCAGATGTCCTCCCGTAGCTTCGAGAATATCCATCAGGGATATTTCCATGGCTCTTTTAGCAGGAATATAGGACTGTATTTCCAGCGGATGTTCCTTTTCTTTCAGGATGATAAGTCCGGCATTGGTGAGCTGTGTCAGCAATACCCGCATTTGCCCTTCTGTAAGTGTGCACTGCTTTATGCAAGTACCGTAGTCTCTTGCATAGATGCATTTGAGTACTGCAATGGCAGTCTGTGTTTTGGGCGTTATCATGTAGTTTTCTTGTTTGTTTGATTGTTGGTATCCGGCCGTTACTTTGTAGGTAACGGGAGATTGCCTTCAGACACCCTGCAGAAGCGTCTGCCGCATATGCATCCGGGTTGTATAACCGATAAAGTTATATAACAGATGTTTTCCCGCTTTCCTACCGGAAGGCGGCAAGGGGGGGCTTTGCTTTATTGGTTGAAGTCGGTTTGTTCTGTTTTGTCTGCTGCCGGTCTTTTATGCCGTATATGATAAGATTTTATCTTTTTTATTTTGTTTTTCAAGTTTTATAGTTACTTTTGCGGTAGGAATATCCTCCGTTACCTACAAAGTAATCCCTTTGTAATAATCTGTATCATAGTTATATACATGGAATGCTCCCTTGTCATCCTTGTCGGATACTGCATTTCTTCACGTAAGCGATAATTTTCTTATTGGTCCTGTCCAGCATTTCGTTTTCGAAGGGTTTCAGATAGGTTTCCGTAACCTTTACCGATGAATGCCCCAGTGCGTTGCTTATTACTCCCACGGCGACTCTGGTGTGGAACGCCGTTGTTGCCCATGTGTGCCTTGCGGTGTAGGACGACAGCTTTCCGCCCAGCCTGAGGGTTGCCGCCAGCAGTTTGAGTTTCCGGTTGAATCTCCGCAGGACCTGTTGGTAATGTCGGTATTCTTCACGCCTTCCCAGGGGGAAACGGCAGTTTTCGTCCCCCAGTATGTTGAGCAGGTAGGGCGAGTCCGCACGGCGGTCGGCGCATCGGCGGATAAGCTCAGCGGCTTCTTCGGTTACGTGTACACGTATCTGCCTTCCCGTTTTCTGTCTTCGGTAGGTAATTACCCCGTCCTTGAAATCGCATTTGCGCAGCCTTGCGAGGTCTGCAAACGGCATTCCCCGCAAGAGGAAGAGCAGTGCGAACCATATCTGCGCTTCTTTGAGTTCCCGGTGCAAGGAAGCGGAGATGTCGAGTGCTTGTCCCATTTCGGCAGGTGGGAGTGCGCGTTTCACGTCGGCACGGGTTCCGGTATATACATGTTTGAACAGTCCGGGCACGTAGCCGGTGAGGCCTGCCAGCAGCGCGCGGTTGTATACTGCCCGCAACATGCGCAGGTAGGTGGACATGGTGTTCAGCTTGAGCATCCTCTCCAGCAGGTGCCTTTCGAATTTGTGTATCGTGGCGATATCAAACACTTTCCGCATGCGTATTTCGTTTTTTGGATGTTCGCTTTCCCAGTACCGTTGGAAAGCCCGTAGCATGCTGCGGTATACATGAGCGGTTCCGAACCGCCCCTCGTCTTCCAGTTCCTGTATGACTGAAAGCGTAAAGGTTGTTAAATCTTTCATAATCTGTTGGCTTTATAATATTTACAGTCTTTGCGTGCGCCATTACCGCACGCGATATAATATATTGCATTTTATTGGAATTTGTTTGCTTGCGGACGATGTTCCGGCTTCGCAGAGGATTTGCATCCTCTCTTTGCAGGTACGGATATGCCAAGCGTATCGCTACATTGGTTCCTTCCTTGAAGAACCGTTTTTATGGGTGCACGCCGAGACGTCAGGAACGTTGTTCATGCCAAAAGTAGTTTAAGATAGTGTATAGGAAATAAACGCATGGTCTGTCGGAGTGAAACAGATGGTCTGTACGGTACAAACAGATGGTCTGTTTACACCATACAGACCATCTGTTTTAAAAGAAAGCATGCACTCATTCTTCCCTTTCCCGTTTGGATTGTGCTTCCGGACGGGATTTCTTTTGAGGGATACTGTCCGGAGCGGACGTATTCTTCTCCGCTTGTTTTCTTTTCAGCCTTTTCAATTTCCACTTGTTCCAAAAGAGCAGTTCATTCCATTTGTTGAAATCCTTCTTGAAGATGATGCCTATACCCTGAGTGGTGAGGTTGGTCTTGGTGTAATAGCGGTCGTTGGTTTCGTTATACGCTTTCAGACGGATATCGCCGGAACGGTTTACGAGCCATTCGGCTTGGAAGTCACCTACGAAGTTGGTGTTCGCCATCGGATTCTCGCGATAGCCGAAGTTACCGTTTATGAGCAGGCGGTTATTCAGCAGTTGCCCGGAAAGCATTGTCTCGAACTCCATGTCTGTCCAGCCTTTTTCTCCGGTACTGAAGTTTGTGCCGAAGTTCCAGTTATTGCTGTCGATAATCTGCGAGAGTGCATTGTTCAGTTGTCCGGAAAGGGTAGAAGAGAGCACGCTCGACATCATGTTGGAGTTGCCGGTGGCGTCTACATTCTCCGGAGTATAGAACTTGCCGATACCTAAAAGGTAGAGTATCTGCATGTTCATCTGCTCGTCTGTGGGGATATAATTCCGTACCAATGCCTGTACTTCATCGCGTTCGTTGGGCAGCTCCAGGCTCATTTTGATGTCCGGTGAGGTGAGCTGTCCGGTCAGTGCCATGAGGCAGTTAACCTTGATGTTGGTCTGGTTGACGTAATTGCCGGCATCGGGAACGAGGTCGTTCAGCGAAGCGGAGTTTACAAGATAGCCTGCCTGGATGTCGAGGGTGGCATTGAGCGGCGCGCCGTTAAAGGTGATGGTACTTCCGTCTTTGATGATGAAGTCCTTGCGGATAACTTCCTGCAGGCTGAATTTATAAACTCCCTGGCTGATGCGGTAGCTGCCGAACATTTTCACATCTCCTTTATTGTAGAATTCGGTGCGGATATTCCCTGTTCCTTTACCGCTGATATAGTCACCTGCAATGGGGTCCATGATGATTTTCATGGTGGCGTCCGGAGTTGCGTCTATCAGGAGATTCAGTCGTATGTCGGTGTCACTTTCCTTTTCCATGACTTCTTTCTGCGCCTGCTCGTATTCGGACATCAGCATGATGGAATCCTGAAGTACGCGGCGCGGTGTCTTGTCTACGAAGCGTATGAACTGGTTGCTCACTGCCGAGGCGACACCTTCTTTCATATAAGTGAAGTTGGTGTTGCGGTTGGTGGTCATTGCCACGTCGATATTCACCCCGTCTGCCGCATTGCCGGCAATGGTGGCGTTGCCTGTGCCATACACCGTGCCGTAGAAGGGGAAGTCGGGTGATTCTTTGGTGTTCATAACCAGCATGTTGTCCACATCGAACCGGAAGCGGTATTCCAAATCCTTGAAATGCCGGTAGTGCAGATAACCGTTGGCTCTGCCCTGATGCCCTTGCGTATCGAAGATGCGGTTGTTGCGGAAAGTAAGTCCGCCCGGTTCGATAAGTATGCTGTCTTTCAGGGAGAAAGTAGTGTTGAGTACATCTACCTTGAGGGAGGCGTCACCGAATACGCGGCCTTCCATTGTCAGCGCCTTGAACTTGCCGTAGAAATGTACGTGGCCGCTGGCACGCCCGTTGAATTCGGGGGTGATGCTCTGCATGTAGTGGTGGATGAACTTCAGGTTGGTGCTGTCGGCTTCGATTTGCAAGTCGAGCGCACTGGTGGGTTTTATGGGGTAGATGTATCCGTATACATGGCTTTTGGCAATGTCTTTCTCGCGGATACGGGCATCCAGGTAGATGCCTTTCACGTCGTGATGCCATTCGCCGTGTATGTTGGCATCGCCCAAAAGCCCCTCGTTCAAGCCGAGGTTGCGTATGAAGAGGTCGGTACTCATCACCGGCTTTTTAAGTATTCCGCTGGCATATGCCGGGCCCGTGGCCTCGCCTTTGAAGTTGACACCCAGGTCGGCTATATCGAATACGTATCCTATGTTTATCTCTTTCAGGTTCAGGCGTACGGTGTCCTGAGGTTGTTCGGATACGGTTCCGTTGATTTGCAAGTGACGTTCTTTATGGCTGAAGTAGAAATTGTTGACGTGCACTTTGCCCGAGTCGACCACGATTTGCGAAGGGTGTATCTTCCATACAGTGTCGTTGAGGATTACGTTCGTTTCCTGTACGTTGACAATCGTTTTCAGGGCGGGTTTCTCTTTTTGGGCTTGGCGGGAGGATTTTGTGTGTATTTTGTCGTCGCCAACTTCTTGGGAAGAGTTGCGGACGAATTGAGTGAGAGCCGCTATCTTGCCGCTGTAAGTTACAGCGCTGCTGTTTCCCCAGTTGAATATGGTTTGTATCCGGTCGTCCTTTGCCTTGGCTTCGAGGGCTACGTTTACCGCGCCGGTTGTTTTCCGGTTGGTGAAGCGGACTTTTGCCTGGAACTGTTCACCCGGATTTTCGCAGAGAACCACGCCCGACTCAAAGAACTTTCCGCCGTAACTCAGCCGCGGGAAGTACCCCTCTACGCGCAACCGTTGCGCTTTGTCGTTGAAATAGCCCTTCAGAGTAGAGTGGGTATATACTTTCAGCGGTATCTGGAATACGGTGGAGAGTATCTCCGTATCGTAGATATGGAGGTCGAAATGGAAATTGTTTTCTGTTTTCTGCGGTTTCCTGGCGGGCTGTATCAGAGCCGGGATGTAACGCCGCATGATGTTGAGCACGCTGGCGGGCAATGTCTGATAGGAATAGTCGCCTTCGATAGTACCGCGCAGGAAGTTGGAATTGATAGTCAGCCGTTTCTGGCGCTCATCGCTCTGAGTGGCAGCAATCCGCAGGTTGTCCATGAAGAAGTTCTGTTCCGGAGCGATGTATTGGAGACTGTCGACGTTGATTTCACCGTTCATGTCGTTGATGGAGCTACCGGTGAAGTCGGCTTTTATCTTTACGGCCAATTCCGTGTCCTTGTATTTGGGTGTGAGGTGCAGGGTGTTAGGGCGGAAATGGTCGATAGCGGCACGGAAGTTGAAGGTGGGTGTTTTGCCGGCAGTATTGATAGAGCCGTTCAGTTGTATGGCGCCGTTTTCGTCGTTGAGCGATACGTTACCGTTGAAGCCGCCTTGCTTATACTCTCCGTCCAAAGTGATGTTTTCGTAGGTATAGTCACTGTAGTCTATGGATGCCACCAGCCCTTTCATGGTAATGGCGGGGTATCTTTGGGCATAATGATTGCCTTTGACGTCCATGTTGAAGGTGACTTTTCCAAGCTTGTCGTTGTTCAGCATCCTGCCCAGTTCGAATCCGGTTGTCTTTACCGCACCCGAATAAGCGAAATAGCCCTTGTCTTTGTCGGAACTGAGTTTGACATCTGTCTTGATAGTGCCTATATCCGTGCGGACTTCGCCATAGGTCACCAGGTCCGTGAAGTATCCGGAAATCTCTCCACGGAAAGATACCGTGCCCAGATTCTGCAATACTGGAGGAACTCCTTTGTAATCTTTACTCAGGTTGCGTACAAAGAATGCAATGCCGTCCGGGTCGGCATATAAATTGGACAGATTGCCGAATATGTATGCATCTTGCGGATGAGACAGATCCTGTAGGGATACATTGCCTTTCAGCAGGAAGTGATCGTTGGAAGAGATAAGCAGTTTCGGACAGTTGAGCCGGTTGACCGTTCCGGCGGCTTCCATTTCCAACTTCAACTTTTCCTTGAAGGGCTTGACGGCAGGCACGAATGCCGATATATCCTGTAATGCTACTTCTGAAGGCAGCATACGGAACGAAAAACGGACATCATCGGTGAAATGGCCGAGTGATTCCAGGCTGTCGTATTCCATACGGATGGTATCCATTGCCAAAGAGGTGTTGGGCAAATCTATGGCGAAGTTCTCTATCCGCATCTTCCGGTCGTTGGCTATTATCTTCAGACTTAGCTTTTTCAGTTCGAAGCCGGAGTGCTCCTCTTCAACGCTCATCCGCTTGATGGCAGCGTTGACCGAGTCGTTCTGGAGCGCTTTCAGCGAGATGTTGGCAAGAATGTTGGACAGGCGGATGTGTTGCGGGTTGAACTTGCCCGGAGTGCTTTCGGCTGACAACACATCGTAAGATACCTTTCCGCGTCGTATCAGGAGTGAGTTGATGCGTAGGTCCAGATTGCTCTTCTTCTTGACGGTGTCTTTGGAAGCGAAAGCATCGAGCACGAATTGGAAGTTGGTGCTTGCCTGGGGAGTAGGTCTTTCCAGATTGGCATTGAAACTGAAAAGCTGTACGTTACCGATGGATATCTTTCCGCTGAACAGCGGCAGTATCTCGAACTTAGCGGACAGACGGCCTATTTTCAGCAACTCTTTTCCCGATTGGTCGTTCAGCACCAGGTCGTCGATGATAATCCGGTTCAGCAGTCCTATGTTTATCCGCCCTACTGTGAGCTCGCTACCTAATACGGTGCTCAGCTCCTTGGCAACGAGTACAGACATGCGGTGCTGGACATAAGGAATGTTCAGCAGCAAAATTATTCCGATATAGAGTCCTAACACTATACCGATTATCCAGCGTACTGTCGTTTTCAGCGTTCTGATAGGCGGTTATTTTTTTAATTCAGCCAACAAAAATATGAAATAATACGTTATGGATACTACTTTTATCACTACTTTTGCAGCGTTTAAACGTAAATAAACACTATGAGTACAATAATCTTAGGAATTGAATCTTCATGTGATGACACTTCCGCAGCGGTCATCAAGGATGGCTACCTGCTGTCGAATGTCGTTGCCAGTCAGGCTGTTCACGAAGCTTATGGTGGGGTAGTGCCCGAACTGGCTTCGCGTGCGCATCAACAGAATATAGTGCCGGTGGTGCACGAGGCTTTGAAACGTGCCGGAGTTACCAAGGAAGAATTAAGTGCCGTGGCGTTTACGCGCGGTCCGGGACTGATGGGGTCTTTGCTGGTGGGTGTGTCCTTTGCCAAAGGGTTCGCCCGTGCGTTGGGGATACCTATGATAGATGTCAATCACTTGACCGGACATGTATTAGCTCATTTTATTAAAGCGGAAGGTGAAGAGAATGTGCAGCCGGAATTTCCTTTCCTTTGCCTGCTGGTTTCCGGTGGCAACTCTCAGATCATTTTAGTAAAGGCCTACGACGACATGGAAATCCTGGGGCAGACAATTGATGATGCTGCAGGTGAAGCCATCGACAAATGCTCCAAGGTAATGGGACTGGGTTATCCCGGCGGACCGATTATCGACCGGCTTGCCCGCCAGGGAAATCCTAAAGCCTTTACTTTCAGCAAACCGCATATTCCCGGACTGGATTACAGCTTCAGCGGCTTGAAGACTTCGTTTCTGTATTCCTTGCGCGACTGGATAAAGGATGACCCCGATTTCATCGAACATCACAAGACAGACCTGGCAGCGTCGCTGGAAGCTACTGTTGTCGATATTCTGATGGATAAGTTGCGTAAAGCGGCAAAACAGTACAAGATAAAGGATGTGGCCGTTGCAGGTGGTGTATCGGCAAACAACGGTCTGCGAAACTCATTCCGCGAACATGCTGAGAAGTATGGATGGAATATTTTCATTCCCAAGTTCAGTTATACAACGGATAATGCTGCGATGATTGCCATAACCGGATACTTCAAGTATTTGGATAAGGATTTCTGCCCGATGGAAGCGCCGGCTTATTCACGTGTCACTTTATAAGGAAAAAGTATATTGCATATATATAATAAGGTATGAAGACGGAAGAGAAGGTAGGGGAACTGCTGAAAGCAAAGAATTTCTCCCTTTCCACCGCTGAAAGTTGTACCGGTGGTGGAATAGCTGCCTTGATAACTTCGGTTCCGGGGAGCTCGGAGTATTTTAAAGGCGGAATTGTGGCGTATTCCAACGAAGTAAAGGCGGATTTGCTCCATGTTTCTGTCGAGACGCTGGCGCAGTACGGTGCAGTGAGCAGGGAGACGGTTGTTGAAATGGTGAAAGGTGCGATGAAAACGTTGAAAACGGATTGCGCGGTTGCCACTTCGGGAATTGCCGGTCCCGGTGGCGGTACACCGGAGAAACCGGTAGGT
>OKVL01001403.1_pt1 | contig 10248 bp, 8 predicted proteins | sample 1606791 | NCBI WGS metagenome assembly OKVL01 (sample SAMN03281006, study PRJEB24777) | human gut metagenome | isolation source: fecal sample PR165 from 1 month old male Malay infant, vaginally delivered...
GGTTTTCGATGCGCGCTGGGAAGGGCTCGACCATACGGCGGAAAAGGCAAGGCCCTGCAGGCGGCCTGCCAGGGTGCGGGCTGCCGCTTCGCCCGCGGCCGTCAGCGGCATGTCGGTCCGGCCGGTGTGCTGGCCGGACAGGCTCCATTCCGTCTGACCGTGCCGCACCAGATAGATTTCGGGATATGCATTGCTCATTCACAGGCCTTTCGGTGGCGCATCACAGGTTGTTCACAGTCGCACGATCGGGTCGTTAAAGTATAGGTGGACACCCCCTGACCATTGTTCGAGAATGCGCGGGTGGTGAATCAGCGCGTTCGCCGGAATTTTCTGGAGATGGATACAGTGGCAGACGGACAGGGCAGACCCGGCGAAGGCAGTGCGGAAAAGCAGGCGCTTCGTTTCGTCCATCTGCGGGTGCATTCCGCCTATTCCCTGCTGGAAGGCGCGCTGCAGGTTGCCAAGGTCATCGATCTCGCCACGTCCAACAAAAGCCCGGCCATCGCCATCACCGACACCAACAATCTGTTCGGGGCGCTCGAATTTGCCCAGAAGGGTTCGAAGTCCGGCTTGCAGCCGATCATCGGCTGCCAGCTCGACATCGCCTTTCACGATCAGGCCGAGGAAAGCCGCAGCGCCAACCGGCGCGAAGCGCTCGGGCTTGCGCCGCTCGTGCTGCTGGCGGCGACGGAAACCGGCTATGCCAATCTCGTCCGGCTTGTCAGCCGCGCCTATCTGGAAACGCCCGCCGGCGATCCCGTCCATGTTGCCGCCTCCTGGCTGCCGGGTCTTTCCGATGGAATCATCGTTCTTTCCGGCGGTCCCGAGGGGCCGATCGCCAAGGCAATCAAGGACGACCGCATCGACCGCGCCCGCCAACGGCTCATCCATCTGCGCTCGCTTTATGGCGACCGGCTCTATGTCGAGCTGCAGCGCCATCGCGGCTATGACCGCGCCCTGGAAGCGACCCATATCGCGCTTGCCTATGAGCTGGAACTGCCTCTGGTTGCCACCAATGACGTGTTCTTTTCCAAGAGCGCCGACTATGAGGCGCATGATGCGTTGCTGGCCATTGCGGCGGGTTCACTGCTTTCCATCGACGATCGCCGCCGCCTGACGCCGGACCATTATCTCAAGACCGAAGACGAGATGGTGGCGCTGTTTGCCGATCTGCCCGAGGCGCTGGAAAATACCGTCGAGATCGCGCTGCGCTGTTCCTATTATCCGAAGAACCGCGCGCCGATCCTGCCACGCTTCACCGGTGAAAGCGACGATCCCGAAGCTGCCCTGCAGGAGGAAGCCGACGAATTGGCCCGGCAGGCGCGGGAAGGCCTGGCAAGCCGCATTGCGACGCTTGGCATGGCTGATGGTCATACGGCGCAGGAATATGCCGAACGGCTGGAATATGAGATTTCCATCATCACCCGGATGAAATATCCGGGTTACTTCCTCATCGTTTCCGACTTTATCAAATGGGCGAAAGCCCATGATATTCCTGTCGGTCCCGGTCGTGGCTCCGGTGCGGGTTCGCTCGTTGCCTATGCGCTGACGATCACCGATGTCGATCCGCTGCGCTTCTCCCTGCTGTTCGAACGCTTCCTCAATCCCGACCGCGTCTCGATGCCCGACTTTGACATCGACTTCTGTCAGGAGCGGCGCGACGAGGTCATCCGCTACGTTCAGGCCAAGTATGGCCGCGATCAGGTGGCGCAGATCATCACCTTCGGAACGCTGCAGGCGCGCGCCGTGCTGCGCGACGTCGGCCGCGTTCTCGAAATGCCCTATGGGCAGGTGGACCGCCTGACCAAGATGGTTCCGGCCAACCCGGCCAATCCGGTGACGCTGGCAAAGGCCATCGAGGATGAGCCGCGCCTGCGCGAAGAACGCGACAAGGAGCCGGTTGTCGAGCGCCTGCTCGACATTGCGCTGAAGCTGGAGGGGCTGTACCGCCACGCCTCGACCCACGCCGCCGGTATCGTCATCGGCGACCGCCCGCTGTCCGAACTCGTGCCGATGTATCGCGATCCGCGCTCGGACATGCCGGTCACGCAGTTCAACATGAAGATGGTGGAAGAGGCCGGGCTGGTCAAATTCGACTTTCTCGGCCTGAAAACCCTGACGGTGCTGCAGACTGCGGTCAATCTGGTCAAGCGGCGCGGCATCACCGTGGATCTGTCCAACCTGCCGCTCGATGACAAGCTCAGCTATGAAATGCTGTCGCGCGGCGAAACGGTCGGCGTGTTCCAGGTGGAAAGCACCGGCATGCGCAAGGCGCTGATCGGCATGAAGCCCGATCGGATCGAGGATATCATCGCGCTTGTGGCGCTGTACCGTCCGGGTCCGATGGAAAACATCCCGACCTACAACGCGCGCAAGAATGGCGACGAGGAGATGGCGTCGATCCATCCCAAGATCGACCATCTCGTCAAGGAAACCCAGGGCGTCATCATCTACCAGGAACAGGTGATGCAGATCGCGCAGGAAATGTCCGGCTATACGCTGGGCGAAGCCGATCTGCTGCGCCGTGCCATGGGTAAGAAGATTCGCTCCGAGATGGACATGCAGCGCGTCCGTTTCGTCGATGGCGCGGTGGAACGCGGTGTGACCAAGCCGCAGGCCAACTTCATTTTCGACCTCTTGGCAAAATTCGCCGACTACGGCTTCAACAAGTCGCACGCCGCCGCCTATGCCATCGTGTCGTTCCAGACCGCCTATATGAAGGCGCATTATCCCGTCGAGTTTCTTGCGTCGTCGATGACCTACGATATGGCGAACACCGACAAGCTCAACGATTTCCGCCGCGAGGCACTGCGGCTGGGCATCGAGGTGGTCACCCCTTCGGTCAACACCTCCTTCCGCCTGTTTGAAGTCGGCGACAACCGCATTTTCTATTCGCTCGCCGCCATCAAGGGCGTGGGCGAGGCGGCGGTCGACCATATTGTCGAGAAGCGCGGTGACACGACCTATGCCAGCCTCGAGGATTTCTGCGAACGCATCGATCCGCGCGTCGTCAACCGGCGCGTGTTTGAAAGCCTGATCAACGCCGGGGCGTTCGACTGCTTCGGGCGGGAGCGCCCGGCGCTCATCGCCGGTCTCGACCGCATCATCGGCCATGCGCAGCGCACGCAGGAAGACAGTGTCAGCGGGCAGGCGGATATTTTTGGCGGCATGGCCGCAGGCGGATCGCAGGGGCTGCAACTGCCCAATGCGGCGCCATGGCTGTCGGCGGAAAAACTGCGGCGCGAGTTCGAGGCGGCGGGCTTTTATCTCTCCGCCCACCCCCTCGATGAATACCGGCCGATCCTCGAAAAGATGCGGGTGCAGAGCTGGGCCGAATTCTCCGCTGCGGTCAAGCGCGGCGCCAATGCCGGACGGCTTGCCGGAACCATCACCGCCAAGCAGGAACGCAAGACCAAGACCGGCAACAAGATGGGCATCATCCAGTTTTCCGATGCTTCAGGTCAGTTTGAGGCAGTGCTTTTCTCCGAGGCGCTGGCACAGTACCGCGATCTCTTGGAGCCGGGACGCTCCGTCGTGGTGACTGTTGGGGCCGAAGACCGGCCGGAGGGCATCAGCCTGCGCATCCAGACGGCGCAGTCGCTTGAGGATGAAGCCACGCGCATGCAGAAGGCCTTGCGCCTCTATATGCGCTCCAGCGAGCCGCTGAGCGCCATCACGCCCTATCTCGCCCCGCAGAATGACGGCCAGATCGTCTCGCTCATCCTGATCAAGGAGAATGGCGCCAGCGAAGTGGAGATCGAACTGCCGAACCGCTATCGCGTCGGCCCGCAGGTCGCCAGCGCCATGAAGGCCATTCCCGGCGTGGTCGATGTGGAGATGGTTTAGGCGCAGCCACCGACGCACTGAGGCCGGTTGGACTGTATCGATCGATCCCTCCCAAACCGCAAGATCGGTCGAGCGCTGTATATCCGCAAGGGGCTAGCTGGTGGCGCCACGGAGGAACAGGCGATGAAGGCGGCACTTGAAAACTACCATGCCCGGATGCAACGGGTGCTGGATCACATCGAACAGCATCTCGACGATGATCTGGGTTTGGAAGCGCTGAGCGGCGTTGCCGCGTTCTCGAAATACCATTTCCACCGGCAGTTCATGTCCACCTTCGGGTTGTCAGTGCATCGCTATGTGCAGCTTGCCCGTATGAAGCGCGCTTCGTATCGGCTGGCCTACATAGACGCCCAGAGCGTCACGGATATAGCGATGGATGCCGGTTACGACGCACCCGATGCCTTCGCCCGCGCCTTCCGGCAACGGTTCGGGCAATCGCCTTCGTCGTTCAGAAAATCTCCCGATTGGGAGCCGTGGCTTGCGGCCTTCGGGCCTTTTGACAATGCGAGGAGCAAGCTCATGCAGAAGACTTTTACCATCAGTGACGTGACGATTCGCGCTGTGGCCCCGACGCCGGTGGCGATCATGGAACATCGGGGTGACCCCGCGATGATCGGTGCCACCATCCAGCGGTTCATCGCATGGCGCAAGGCCGCTGGCCTGCACCCCAGGACAAGTCCGACTTTCACGGTCTGGCGTTCCGAGCGGCGTCCCGCGTCGCCTGCCGATTATAGCATGGACCTTTGTGTCGGCAGCGACCAGCCGATCGATGTGAACGGCGAGCAGATCAAGGCCGGCGAGATTCCCGGTGGTCGCTGTGCGGTGCTGCGCGTCGTTGGCAACACCGACAATCTGGAGCCCGCCGCGCTCTATCTGTATCGTGACTGGCTTCCGGCCAGCGGCGAGGAAGCGCGCGACTTCCCGATCTATTGCCAGCGTCTGAGCTTCTTCCCGGAGGTGCCGGAGCATGAGGCGGTTGCGGACCTGTTTCTGCCGCTGAAATAGCGCCGGTCAATGGTGGCTTGGCCATCTCTCCTTCGCTTTGCTGCAAAAGGCATCCCGCGTGGTGCGTGGTTCGACAAGCTCACCATGAGGGAGCGTGAGGATTGCAGGGAGTTGTATCCTGCAGGATTGCTCATACCTCGATGTTTCCGAATAGCCTTGCAGCCCACCCAGCCCCTCATGGTGAGCTTGTCGAACCACGCACAAATGGTCTTGCAGCAGGGCCGGATTCAATCTTTTAAACAAATCTGACAAACCTTTGAATCCAATCAATCAATCTCGTCCGGGACCGGCCGTGTCCTTTGCCTGATCTTGCCGAAGGTATAGCCGGTTTCAACGGCGTTGTTGCCGAACTTTCCGCGCAGCTTGTCGATGGCCGTCTCCGCAACGGCCCGCTTGGTCGCCTGCACATCGACGAGATCGAGCGGATCGGCGCGGCCATCGTCACTGAGGTCACTCACGCCGATGCCGATGAGCCGGAACCGCGTGCCGTCGATCTCCTTTTCCAGCAGCGCCAGTCCCGTGCGGAAAATCCGGTCGGCAAGCTGAGTCGGGTCGGCCAATTGGCGATTGCGGGTTTTCAGCTTGAAATCGCGGGATTTGAGCTTGAGAACCACTGTCCTGCCGGCAATGTCGGCGGCCTTCAGGCGGCGTGACACCTTTTCGGAGAGCGAGCGCAGAATCGGAACCAGCTCTTCCAGCGTGCCGATATCCTCGTTGAACGTCGTTTCCGCCGATACGCTCTTGGATTCGCCGTCCGGTTCCACCCGGCGCGTGTCGATACCGCGCGACAGCTGGTAGAGGCGCTGGCCCATGCTGCCATAGGCGGCCATCAGCGCGCCAAGCTCCATGGTCTGCAATTGGCCGATGGTGCGGATGCCGTCCCTCTCCAGCGTGGCGGCAAACACCTTGCCGACGCCCCAGATCATCGTCACCGGCTTGTCATGCAGGAAATGCGGGGTTTCCGCTTCGCCGATGACGGAAAAGCCGCGCGGCTTGTCAAAATCCGAGGCGATTTTTGCCAGGAACTTGCAATAGGAGAGGCCGACGGAAACCGACAGGCCCATTTCCTTCTCCACCCGGTTGGAAAACTGCGCCATGACCCGCACCGGCGGATCGTGGTGCAGGCGCTGCGTGCCTGACAGGTCGAGAAACGCCTCGTCGATCGACAGCGGTTCCACCTGCGGCGTCAGATCGCGCATCATCTGGCGGATTTCGCGCCCCACGCGCACATATTTTTCCATGTTCGGGCTGATCACCACCGCATGCGGGCAGGCCTCCAGCGCCTTGAACATCGGCATTGCGGATTTCACGCCATGAATGCGCGCGACATAACAGGCGGTGGAGACCACACCGCGCTTGCCGCCGCCGATGATGACGGGCTTGTTGCGCAGCTCCGGATTGTCGCGTTTTTCCACCGAGGCATAGAATGCATCGCAGTCCACATGGGCAATGGAGAGCCTGTAGAGTTCCGGATGGCGCAGCAGGCGCGGGCTGCCGCATTGCTGGCAGCGGCGTCCGGCCGAGGTCTGCGCTGTCAGACAGTCGCGGCAGAATCCAAATTCAGGATCGTTGAGGGGGGCCATGATGCTCGGAACATAAATAGAACATGCCGAACTTACTGAAGAGACAGGCCTCTTGCAAGCCGTTTGCGCGTTAGTACACATCCTCCTGCCGTCCGCCCGGCAGCAGCCGCAGCGCCTGCTGGAACAGGGCAGGGTCGGTCTCTGTCGCCTCGCAATAGCGCATCAGCGTCGGTTCATGCGCCAGGTAGAACTGCAGCACGCCGGCCAGAAATCCCGGCTCCTGCGCCGCCTGGCGGATTTGATCCGCCGTGATGCCCGTAAGGGCAAGAAAGCGCGGCAGCAATTCACTGTCCTGCGCCAGGAAAACCAGGGCATTGATCGCCAGATCCTGTGCATTCTCAAGGTTCATCTGCTGTTTCATTCTGCCTGTCTGTCCCGAAATGTGTGTTCATCCGAACACCCTTGAAAACAATATTCCCGTTTGACCGCCCGCCGCGACCCCATTGCAGGCGGAGGGGCCAATGACCAATTGAATCTCTACAAAAGAAGATGTTCAATAAAGCCTTGGTTAAACATGATCTGCAGCATTTTTTGACCGCCGTGAAGAGTTACCTTTTCATCAATCAAAACGCGCTATTACTTGCATCCATTCAATGATGCTGCGGTGGGAGCCTTGTCAAGGCGGCAATCCCACGCCACGCATGATCAACGGGACGTTGCCAATGGTGAAGAAAGTCATGATTGTCGAGGACAATGAGCTCAACATGAAGCTCTTCCGCGACCTTATCGAAGCCAGCGGCTATGAAACGATCCGTACACGCAACGGTCTCGAAGCCCTCGATCTGGCGCGCGAGCATCGCCCCGATCTGATCCTCATGGATATCCAGCTGCCGGAGGTTTCCGGGCTCGAAGTGACCAAATGGCTGAAGGCGGATGATGATCTGCATGTGATCCCCATCATCGCCGTCACGGCCTTCGCGATGAAGGGCGACGAGGAACGTATCCGGCAGGGCGGCTGCGAGGCCTATATATCCAAGCCGATTTCCGTGCCGAAATTCATCGAAACCATCAAATCCTACCTTGGTGACGCATGAGCCGTCAGTTTTCCCGGAGAAGTGAACTATGACGGCCCGCATACTTGTCGTAGATGATGTTCCTGCCAACGTGAAGCTTCTGGAAGCGCGGTTGAGCGCCGAATATTATGAAGTCGTGACGGCGTCGAACGGCTATGAAGCGCTGGAGTTCTGCGAAAACAACAGCGTCGATGTCATCCTTCTCGATGTCATGATGCCGGGCATGGACGGGTTCGAGGTCTGCCGCCGGCTGAAATCGCAGCCCGCCACCGCGCATATCCCGGTCATTCTGGTGACAGCGCTCGATCAGGATATGGACCGGATCACCGGCTTGAATTTCGGCGCCGATGATTTTCTCACCAAGCCGGTCAACGACCTGCAATTGCTTGCCCGGGTGAAAAGCCTGGTGCGGCTGAAGAATCTCACCGACGAATTGCGGCTGCGGGTGGCAACGACCCGCGATGTCGGCCTTGAATCCATCCTGCGCTTTCCCAGCGGCGTCGAAGCCATAGCCCGGGATGCCAAGGTGCTGCTCATCGACGAGCGGCCCGGCAGCGTCGAACGAATCAGAACCATTCTGGCGGAAGAATGCACCGTTGACGTGCAGACCGATCCGCAGACGGGTTTTTTCGACGCCATTCAGGGCAATCACGACTGCCTGATCATCGCATCGAGCTTTGCCGATTACGATCCGCTGCGCATTTGCGCGCAGTTGCGCTCGCTCGACAACACACGGTCGATGCCGATCATATTCGTCGCCGATCAGGGCGAGGAACCGAAGGTTCGCCGCGCGCTGGAGCTTGGCGTCAACGATTATGTGGTACGGCCGCTCAATTCCAACGAATTGCTGGCGCGCCTGCGCACGCAGCTGCGCCGCAAGGCCTATCATGACGGCCTGCGCGCCAGTGTCGTCAAGACCTACGAGATGGCGGTTACCGACAGCCTGACGGGCCTGCACAACCGGCTGTATCTGGAAACGCACCTGGCAACCCTGTTCAAGCGCGCCGTGGACCGCCGCCGCCCGCTGTCGATCCTGATGACGGACATCGACCGCTTCAAGCTGATCAACGACACCTATGGCCATGATGGCGGGGATGAGGTGCTGCGCGAATTCGCCCAGCGCCTGCGCCGCAACGTGCGCGGCAGCGACCTCGCCAGCCGCTATGGCGGGGAAGAATTCTTCATCGTCATGCCCGATACGGACCTGACGATGGCGGCCATTGTCGCCGAGCGCATCCGGCGTGAAGTGGCCTCGACGCCATTTTTCGTCGATGACGGCGCCACCGGCGTGCCGGTGACCATCAGCATCGGCATTGCCAGCGTGCAGTCGAAGGATGACAGCGTGCAGAACATGCTCAAGCGTGCCGACGAGGCGCTGTATGGCGCCAAGGCATCGGGCCGCAACAAGGTTGTCTCCGAGGCGGCATGAGGCCGCCCGAATCGGATTGCCAATCCCCACAAACAAAAATGCCGCCCGAAGGCGGCATCTTGAACATGCGGGAAAATCCAGGATTACTTGATCTTGGTTTCCTTGAATTCAACGTGCTTGCGTACGACCGGGTCGTACTTGCGGAAAGAGAACTTCTCTGTCTTCGTACGGCTGTTCTTGCTCGTAACGTAGAAGAAACCGGTGTCAGCGGTCGACAGAAGCTTGATCTTGATATTTGCAGCCTTAGCCATTTTCAGTTTACCTGTCTTTATTAGAAGAGGACCGCCGTTCAGTCCAACAACGTGGCTATAAGCGGAAATTCAGGCGGACATGTACCAACACTCGGCAAAAAGTCAAGGGTAGAGGTGCCACAATCTGAGGTTTGAAGCGCACGTGCGACGTCCGTTGCACCAATCGGCCTCTGCATCGTCATTCCAGCTCAACCCGAGTCTTGAACATCAGCGTGATGCGCATGGTCGGGCAAACGCGGGTGACGCCGCGGGCAACGTGATGAACAAAGCCCGGAAAAAGCAAAAGCCTGTTGGGTTTCGGATAGATGGCCGCAAGAATATCGTCCTTGTCCTGATTGAACAGGATCGTTTCACCACCCCAGTCCGAATCCCAGACTTCGTGCGGATAGTAGACCGCTGTACAGGCCCCGGGCTCCAGTGAATCCGTGTGGGTTGCACCATCGCTGCCATAGGGAAGGCCATTGGCATAGCAACGCTGGAGAATATGTCCTTTCAGTGCGGTTCGAGCAAGCTGTTCCCAGAACACATGAAGGAGGGGAGCTTTGGCGGCAAGTTCAACTTCGCAAGCGTTGCTCGATCCCTTTTGCCGAGCGTTTTGTTCAATTGTATCGCCGAGTGCTCCGGCAAAATGCTTGTGCCAGAAGGATTGCGCGCCTTCACCGCTATGCGATCGCCATCCGTACCCCCATCCTCCGGTCGAAAGAAACCTGTAGATGGCTTGCTGCTCCTGAGCATTCAAGAGGTTTTCAACCACGGTAATTCCTTGCCATGGTTGAATATCCCGCTGTCGCGATTGTGATGTCATTGGATTTACCCTCAAAACCTTACCGTCAGATCGGCTTTGACGGAGTTGTCGTTGACGCCGGAGGAGAACTGGCCGGTATAGGTGAGGCCCAGCGTCGTGGCCTTGCCGATATCGAAGGCGAGACCGGCCTCCACCAGCGCCGCATCGGCGGCAATGGGCAGGCCGCTGACATCGAAACTTTCGCCGCCGCTGGCAAAGGCGAACTGCGCCTGCGGCGTGACATCGCCGTAGGCATGCCGCCAGCCCACCATGCCGCGTGCCGTCAGGCTTGCGGCATTGCCGAGGGTGAAGGCACGCGATGCACGAAGTCCCAGCG
>OKVL01001408.1_pt1 | contig 10221 bp, 9 predicted proteins | sample 1606791 | NCBI WGS metagenome assembly OKVL01 (sample SAMN03281006, study PRJEB24777) | human gut metagenome | isolation source: fecal sample PR165 from 1 month old male Malay infant, vaginally delivered...
TTTTGGGGTATAGCCAAGCGGTAAGGCAAGGGACTTTGACTCCCTCATGCGTTGGTTCGAATCCAGCTACCCCAGTTCTTAGGTAATATCAGATAAGTGATAAAATATCTATCCAGGTATTTTATTTCTTTATAGGATGAGTCGTTAAAGATTGTAGTTGATCTCATTGCGAGTGCTTGCTTAGGAAAAATAATTATAAGTATGTCAAGTTTTAGAAAACTTGATTGTTGGAGGATTTTTTAGATGAATGAATTTGAAGATTTGCTAAACAGTGTTAGCCAAGTTGAACCAGGTGACGTTGTTACTGCTGAAGTATTGACAGTTGACGCGAACCAAGCTAACGTTGCAATCTCTGGAACTGGTGTCGAAGGTGTCTTGACTCTTCGCGAATTGACAAACGATCGTGATGCTGACATCAACGACTTGGTAAAACCAGGTGAAACACTTGAATTGCTTGTTCTTCGTCAAGTAGTTGGTAAAGATACTGATACAGTTACATACCTTGTATCTAAAAAACGCCTTGAAGCTCGCAAAGCATGGGACAAACTTGTTGGTCGCGAAGAAGAAGTTGTTACTGTTAAAGGAACTCGTGCCGTTAAAGGTGGACTTTCAGTAGAATTTGAAGGTGTTCGTGGATTTATCCCAGCTTCAATGTTGGATACTCGTTTCGTACGTAACACTGAGCGTTTTGTAGGTCAAGAATTTGATGCTAAAATCAAAGAAGTAGATCCAAAAGAAAACCGCTTTATCCTTTCACGTCGTGAAGTTGTTGAAGCTGAATCAGCTGCAGCACGCGCAGAAGTATTTGGTAAATTGAACGTTGGTGATGTCGTAACTGGTAAAGTTGCACGTATCACAAGCTTCGGTGCTTTCATCGACCTTGGTGGTGTTGATGGATTGGTTCACTTGACAGAATTGTCACACGAACGCAACGTATCACCTAAATCAGTTGTAACTGTTGGTGAAGAAATCCAAGTGAAAGTTCTTGACTTGAACGAAGAAGAAGGTCGTGTATCACTTTCATTGAAAGCTACAACACCTGGACCTTGGGATGGCGTTGAACAAAAATTGGCTGCTGGTGATGTTATCGAAGGAACTGTTAAACGTTTGACTGACTTCGGTGCATTCGTTGAAGTATTGCCAGGTATCGACGGACTTGTACACATCTCACAAATTTCACACAAACGTGTTGAAAATCCAAAAGATGTTCTTAAAGTTGGACAAGAAGTAACTGTTAAAGTTCTTGAAGTAAATGCTGCAGATGAACGTGTATCACTTTCTATCAAAGCTCTTGAAGAACGTCCAGCTCAAGAAGAAGGCGAAAAACAAGAAAAACGTCAATCTCGCCCACGTCGTCCAAAACAAGAAAAACGTGACTTTGATCTTCCAGAAACTCAAACTGGATTCTCAATGGCTGACTTGTTTGGCGATATCGAATTGTAATATTCAAAAAGCTTACCTTTCGGTAAGCTTTTTTTACTTGTAAAATTCTCGAGAATTTGATATACTATAACAGTTGCCACCCTTAGTGTAATGGATATCACGTAAGATTCCGGTTCTTGAGATGGGGGTTCGATTCCCTCAGGGTGGAAAGAAGAAAAGGTTGAGAAGTTTCTCAGCCTTTTTATCTTATGTTCATAGTTCAAAAAAGACTCTCAAATTTGAGAGTCTTTTCTAATTGAATTAGTTGATAGATGCTTCTTGGAATTCAGGGTTTTTCCATGCTTCATCAATGATAGCTTGCAATTCATCAGCAGAAGCTTTCATTTTTTGTTGTTCCGCATCGTTCAATGGGATGTTTACTGGACGTACGATACCGTGTGCACCTACGATAGCAGGTTGACCGATAAAGACGTTGCTTACACCATATTGACCTTCTTGGAATACAGACAATGGAAGTACTGCATTTTCATCGTCAAGGATAGCTTTAGTGATACGAGCAAGGGCTACTGCGATACCGTAGTATGTAGCACCTTTTTTGTTGATAATTGTGTAAGCTGCATCACGAACACCTTCGAACAATTCAACCAATTCAGCTTCTTGAACGTTTTCTTTGTCTTTAAGGAACTCTTCAAGGTTGACACCGGCGATGTTAGCGTGTGACCAAACCGCAAACTCTGAGTCACCGTGTTCACCCATGATGTAAGCGTGAACTGAACGAGCATCGACATCAAGTTTTTCAGCAAGTGCTTGACGGAAACGAGCTGAGTCAAGTGAAGTACCTGAACCGATAACGCGTTCTTTAGGGAATCCTGAGAATTTCCATGTTGAGTAAGTCAATACGTCAACTGGGTTAGCTGCCACAAGGAAGATTCCTTTGAAGCCTGATTCAACAACTTGAGTAACGATAGATTTGTTGATAGCAAGGTTTTTACCAACAAGATCAAGACGAGTTTCACCTGGTTTTTGTGGAGCACCAGCAGTGATAACTACAAGGTCAGCATCCGCACAGTCTTCATATTTAGCTGCGTAGATTTTTTTAGGTGAAGTGAAAGCAAGTGCGTGGCTAAGGTCAAGCGCATCACCAACAGCTTTTTCAAACAATTGTGGAATTTCGATGATACCTAGTTCTTGAGCGATACCTTGGTTTACAAGTGCGAAAGCGTAAGATGAACCTACGGCACCGTCACCAACAAGGATGACTTTTTTGTGTTGTTTAGTTGCAGTCATGGTCTAAACATCTCCTTAATTTTTTATTGGGTTACCCCATACACTGCTTATTCTACCATTTTAAGTGATGGATGTCACGAAATATTAAGGAATTATCAAATGAAAGCGTTTTAGGGAACTGAAATATAAAGCGTTTTATGGTATAATATTATAGAAATTTTCCATTCTCTTTTATGAGAATTTAGAATGATTTGAATGAAAGAAAAGAGGCATTTTTAGAGTGCAAGATAATAATTTAATTGACGTTAATTTGACGTCTGAGATGAAAACGAGTTTTATCGATTATGCCATGAGTGTTATCGTATCTCGTGCACTCCCAGATGTTCGTGACGGTTTAAAACCGGTACAACGTCGTATTCTTTATGGAATGAATGAGCTTGGGGTGACACCTGATAAGCCTCATAAAAAATCTGCTCGTATTACCGGGGATGTTATGGGTAAATATCACCCACACGGTGACTCATCTATCTATGAAGCCATGGTTCGTATGGCTCAATGGTGGAGTTATCGTTACATGTTGGTTGACGGCCACGGAAACTTTGGTTCTATGGATGGTGATGGTGCAGCCGCTCAGCGTTACACTGAGGCTCGTATGTCTAAAATCGCCCTGGAGATGCTCCGTGATCTCAATAAGAATACCGTAGATTTTCAAGATAACTACGATGGTTCTGAACGTGAGCCAATTGTTCTTCCATCACGTATTCCAAATCTTCTTGTTAATGGTGCTACAGGGATTGCGGTTGGTATGGCGACCAACATTCCACCACACAATTTGGCTGAAACTATAGATGCCGTTAAACTGATGATGGACAATCCTGAAGTCACAACCCGTGAATTGATGGAAGTTCTTCCTGGTCCAGACTTTCCAACTGGTGGTTTGGTCATGGGGAAATCTGGTATTCACCGTGCTTACGAAACTGGTAAAGGCTCTATTGTTCTTCGTTCGCGTACCGAAATTGAAACAACAAAATCAGGTCGTGAGCGCATTGTAGTCACTGAGTTTCCTTATATGGTCAATAAGACTAAGGTCCATGAACACATCGTTCGTTTGGCCCAGGAAAAACGTATTGAGGGGATTACAGCAGTTCGTGACGAGTCTTCTCGTGAGGGGGTACGTTTTATCATCGAAGTGCGTCGTGATGCATCTGCCAACGTAATCTTGAACAATTTGTTCAAATTAACTCAACTTCAGACAAACTTCAGCTTCAATATGTTGGCCATTGAAAAGGGTGTGCCCAAAATCCTTTCCTTGCGTCAAATTTTGGCTGACTATATTGCTCACCAACAAGAGGTTGTGGTCCGTCGTACACAGTTTGATAAGGATAAGGCTGAAGCACGTGCCCATATTTTAGAAGGCTTGTTAATTGCGCTTGATCATCTGGATGAAGTGATTACGATTATTCGTAACAGTCAAACTGATGCAGAGGCTCAAGCCGAGTTGATGGCTCGCTTTGAACTCACTGAACGTCAAAGTCAGGCCATTCTTGATATGCGTTTGCGTCGTTTGACCGGTTTGGAACGTGATAAGATTCAAAATGAGTACAATGATCTCCTTGCCTTGATTGCTGATTTGGCTGATATTTTGGCAAAACCAGAACGTGTCATTGCTATCATCAAGGAAGAGTTGGATGAAAGTAAGCGTAAATTCGCAGATGCCCGTCGTACAGAACTGATGGTCGGTGAAGTTGTCTCACTTGAAGATGAAGATCTAATCGAAGAAGAAGATGTCGTTATCACTCTTTCTAGCAAGGGATATATCAAACGATTGGCTCAAGACGAATTTCGTTCTCAGAAACGTGGAGGACGTGGAGTTCAAGGGACAGGTGTGAACGATGACGACTTTGTTCGTGATATCGTTTCAACAAGCACTCATGATCACCTTTACTTTATGACCAACAAAGGGCGTGTATACCGTCTCAAGGGTTATGAAATTCCTGAGTATGGCCGTACAGCTAAGGGGTTACCAATTGTCAATCTCTTGAAGTTGGATGAAGGTGAAACAATTCAAACAGTGATTAATGCTAAGAGCGATGAAGGGTCAGATAACAATCACCTTGTCTTTGTAACTCGCCAAGGTTTAGTGAAACGAACTAAGGAAGCAGAATTCAAAAATATCCGTCAAAATGGATTGATTGCCTTGAAACTTAGAGAAGGTGACGAGCTAATCAATGTCTTCTTGACTACTGGTAATGAAGAAATTATTATTGGTACTAAATTTGGTTACAGTGTGCGTTTCAAAGAGGATACTATTCGCAGTATGAGTCGTATGGCCGCTGGTGTTAAAGGGGTAACCCTTCGTGACGGTGACCAAGTTGTTGGTGCAGCAGCTATTACTGAAGACCAAGAAGTATTGATTGTCACCGAAAAAGGTTACGGTAAGCGTACCTCAGCTACTGAATACCCAACTAAGGGTCGTGGTGGTAAAGGTATTAAGACAGCTAATATCACTGATAAAAATGGTAACCTAGCAGGTATTGTAACAGTTTCTGGTGATGAGGATATTATGGTCATAACTGATACGGGTGTCATTATCCGTACCGCAGTTGCTAATATCTCGCAAACTGGTCGTGCAACTCAAGGGGTTAAGGTCATGCGTTTAGATGATACTGCTCGTATTGTCACCTTTGCTTTGGTTGAACCTGAAGAAGTTGATCAAGTTACTGAAGACCAAGAAAGTGGTGATAACTAATGAGAAAAGATAACAAAAATAAGACGCCTAAAAAGCATCGTAAGTGGCTTGAGGTCCTTCGTTGGATCTTGATTGTTGTTCTCTTGGTTGTTGGTTTAGCTTTAATTTTCAATAAATCGATTCGAAACACTGTAATTGCTTGGAATACTAATAAATATCAAGTAAGTAAGGTTTCTAAGAAGACTATTGAGAAAAACAAGGAAGCTAAGACGAGCTTTGACTTTGATACCGTTAAATCAATTAGCACTGAGTCTGTCTTGCAGGCACAAATGAATGCTCAAGAACTTCCAGTAGTTGGTGGTATTGCTATTCCAGAGGTGGGTATCAATCTTCCTATTTTCAAAGGACTTGGTAATACAGAGCTTACCTACGGTGCTGGAACTATGAAGGAAAATCAAGTCATGGGGGGAAAAAACAACTATTCACTAGCTAGTCACCACGTCTTTGGTATCGCTGGGGCTTCTGATATGCTCTTCTCACCATTAGATAGAGCAAAAAATGGCATGAAGATTTATCTTACGGATAAAAATAAGGTCTATACTTATGTTATTAGTGAGGTGAAGGTTGTCCAACCAACTGAAGTAGCAGTAGTTGATGATACACCTGGCAAGTCTGAAATTACCCTTGTAACATGTACGGATGCTGAAGCAACTCAGCGTACAATCGTCAAAGGTGAATTGAAATCACAGGTAGATTTTAACAAGGCAAGTTCAGATATTATTGAAGCCTTCAATAAGTCATACAATCAATTTCAAAGTTAAGAAAAGGCCATAAGGCCTTTTTCTATGGAGGGAAAAAATGTTTTTGAAAACAATACACCATGTCGCTATCATTGTTTCTGATTATGATTCATCTCGAGATTTTTATGTTAATAAACTAGGGTTTGAAATTATACGTGAAAATTATCGTCCGGAACGTCATGATTATAAATTAGATCTACGTTGTGGTGATATAGAACTGGAAATCTTTGGAAATAAGACTAGTGATCTAGCCTATGTGGAGCCACCAAAACGTCTGTCTTATCCTGAGGCATGTGGATTACGTCATTTAGCTTTTAAAGTGGCTAATATTGAAGAGGTTGTCAAGAGTTTAGAAGAAAAGGGTATTTCCTGCCAACCTATTCGTAAGGACACTTTTACCGGTGAAAAGATGACTTTCTTTGCTGATCCGGATGGTCTTCCCTTGGAGTTGCACGAGTAGTTTTTTTGACCTTATTTTTTTAAGTCATGGTATAATAAATTCACGGTTGGGGTTGGTCTCATACCAGTCGTCCTTTAGGAGATTATGGAATAATATTCTATTTTCGAAAGGAAACACACATGAAATTGAAAAAACTTCTTGTTACTGGGATGGCTTTATTGGCTTCAGTAACAGCCTTCACTTCGGTTGCGCAAGCAGCAACGTCATCGCAAGTCCAAAAGGTTATTGATGAATCTTATGTTCAACCAGACTATGTGATGGGTTACTCATTGTCGGAAGAGCAACGTAATGAAACCTTGAATTTGTTAGGGTATGATAGTAGTAAGGATACCAATGTTAAGACACTTACGACATCTGCTTATGCGAATATCATGAATGTTGCTGACGATTCTAGTCTTCAGCTATATTCTTCAGTAAAGATTGCTAAGCTAGGTGCTAAGGAAACCTTGAGTGTAGAGATTGTGACACCACAAAATATCACTAAAATCACTCCAGATATGTACCGTAATGCTGCCACGACACTTGGTATCGAACATGCTAAGATTACAGTAGCAGCACCTATTCCAGTAACTGGGGAAAGCGCCTTGGCTGGTATTTATTATTCTCTAGAGCAGAATGGAGCTAAAGTCTCAGATGAAAGCAAAGAGCTTGCTCAGGAGGAGCTTAAAACCCTTTCCCAAATCAATGAGGAAAATTCAGGTAAGAGTAACTATGATGCGGATAAGCTTAATGTAGCTATGACTGATATTAAGTCAGCAGTTGCTAATAAGGGGGATAAGTTGACTGAAGACCAAGCTAAAACGATTGTTCAGCAAACCATCAATAACTACAACTTGGATCTTTCTGGTACACAAATTAACCTTCTGGTGAATTTTGCTATGAATTTATCTAAGTCTTCAATCATTGATAGTGCTAACTTTAAGTCAACCTTGAGTTCACTTAAAGATTCTATCGTTTCGAAAGCTGGTAATACCTTCTCTGGAATCAACCTAAACTTTAATGCCAACAAAGCAGTTGAGAATAGCAAAAATATTTTCTCAAAAATCTGGCAAGCTATCGTAGACTTCTTTACTGGACTTTCTAAATAGTGAAAGAGCTGTCCATTTGGATGGCTTTTCCTATTTTTTTAGCTCTTTGTCGACTGTAGTGGGTGACGAAAAGCTAATATCTAGATAGGTGCATAATAACTCAAAAGCTTGTCTAGAATTTCTTTATTCGTCAAGTGCATACGAAAAGTAGGACGATAAAATCGCTTAGCGCTGAGTTTACAACTATCTTGTTGAATGAGATTTCAATAACGTTTGATTGTCTTGTATCCATGAGGTTCTCGCTCAAATTGATTTATGATTTGAACACGCATATGACTCATAGTACGGATAAGATCTAAGGTGTTGGAGTAAAACTGTTCACTGAACTGTTTCAGCCTGAGTTTAGAAATATAATAACGAAGGGTGAAAGTAATCAAGTACAATTTTAGCATGTGGAAAAAGCTGTTTAGCCAAGTCATAGTAAGAGCTAAACATATCCATAGTAATGATTTTGGTGCGACATCGGACGACTCTATCATATTTAAGAAAGTGATTTCGAATGATCTCTGGAAGACGAGAAAAATCGTGCTTAAAACGGAAGTCATTGAGCTTACGAATGACAAATGACAGTTGACGTTGAAATGGAAAGCTGATGTGCAATATCGGTCATAGAAGTCTTTTCAATTAACTTTTGAGCAATATTTTGATTGATGATACGAGGAATTTGGTGATTTTTTTTGACGAAAGATGTCTCAGCGACCACCATTTTCGAACAATAGTAGCACTTAAAACAACGCTTTTTCAGCAGAATTCTGGTAGGTATACCAGTCATTTCAAGGTAAGGAATCTTAGACAGTTTTTGAAAATCCTATTTCTTCATTTGGCTTTCGCAATCAGGACAAGATGGGGCATTATAGTCCAGTTAAGCGATGATCTTCTTGTGTGTATCCTTATTGATGATGTCTAGAATCTGGATATTAGAGTCTTAAATATCAAGTGGTTTTGTGATAAAGTGTAATTCTTTCATATCATTCATTTCTAATGAGTTGTTCTGTTACTTTTCCTTATAGATCTTATGGGACTTTTTCCTACAAGCAAATAGGCTCCATAAGATCTATAGAGATTTATCCACTACAAAAGTTACAGGAATTGGTTTTTGTTAAGGAAGTATATAAATCAGATAAGAGAAAAAGTCAGCACATCATGCTGACTTTTTTTCTAGCTTATAAAGTATTGGATAAATGGATCTCATTTGATAAAGTATTAAGATGATTGACCAAATCCATGATTGACAGATGGTTTTGGCAAATAAACTTCTTGGTGATATCTGGAATATAGAAATTAGACACGATGACATCGTAATCTGTCTGATTTAAAATCTCAGGACTTGTTTCTAATTCATCCCAAATATCGAAGGTGAAGCGGTTATTACAGTAATAGGAGAGCATATCAACAAAAGTAAGGGATATAGCATGGTCAAAGTTACTGATAATCAAAACCCTGATAGGTGGTCGATTTTCTAACAACTGAGTAGAGAGGTGTTCAGCATGGGTTAAGATGGTGTACATCAAGTGTTCCAACTGTTCAGGATGGTCATGCTGTCCAATTGCTTGACGGTATTGAGCCAGTTCTTGACGCGCACTTCCCATAAAGTCTGGGAAGTAAACTTCGAATTTTTGAATCGTCAATGCTTTTTGTTCAAATAAGATTGGGGTAGAAAAGATTTCCTGTCTTTCAAATAAAGCAGTGTTGTGCAAATGCCAAATCAGTTCATCGTGGTTGGTAAAAGTAATCTTATATTGTTTTGATAGGCGTTCTAATATTTGACTAAGTAATTGGTAAGAGTATCTTGCTTCACTGTTCTCTTCTAAAGAGTTGAAGAATTCTTGAGGATCTAAGAAAAGATTGTTTTGAATAAAGGATATAAAAATTTGGGCAATGATATCTGGAGTGATTTCCAGCCCCAATTTCTCAGAGAAATGGACAAGTATCTCCTCAAAGTTTGGAATACTTTCCAAAATAGGATAGTATTCATCATAGAAATGATTTGGTAAGTCGATAAAATGACCATTTTTGATGCGGTAAATACTGATAGCTATCATCAGTTTGTACATTCTATAAATTGAAAATCGCATTGGATAATTCGTAATTTTATAGAAGAAGTCAATAAACTCTGTTAAATCTTCCTCAGGAAGGTCAGGAAAAGGCCAATCAAGGAAATAATAGCGCTCAGAAAAATATTGGGCAAAAAAATAGCGAATATCAATCTCATTCCCACGTATCTCGGATGGAGTAAAAGATAATTCTATTTGAAACTGAGATGATAGAGTTTTTGTAATATTTCGACCTAATCGATAGAGATTAGCATTACTAGAATGAAGATTTTCTATTGTTCGATAAATAGGTAGGCCCTCATTGAAAAACAGATACTCTAGTAATTGAAAAGATTGAGAATGTGCAAGAAAATATTGATATACATCTTCTACACTAGTGTTAAGTGCTAAATCTATCATGATTCCGTTAGTAGAAAATTGGATGTCAATATCTGGAAAGGCAAGACGTAGTTCATTTAAATCACTTTTTAAGATTCGTTCTGTACATTCTAATTTTTCGGCAAGTTCATGTAATTTCATC